>ERZ779875.201-NODE-201-length-63070-cov-6.568404_pt1 | contig 63070 bp, 42 predicted proteins | sample MGYA00511246_ERZ779875 | MGnify/ENA primary metagenome ERZ779875 (study PRJEB29588, sample SAMEA2155093) | human gut metagenome | biome: human gut; feature: human-associated habitat; material: faeces | place: Denmark | collected 2008/2010 ... | reverse complement strand
GGCGGCTAAATCTGTTTATTCAATAACTTTTTTTGCGGACGGCTAAATTTGTTTATTCAATCACTTTTTGCTCGATTTATCGACTTATAGCCCCTCTTTTATGTAAATAACCCTATTTGAACAAAGAGCAAAATAGATACTCCGTAGTATACGCAAACCGCTATTAAATCGTTAAGCGTCGTAATCAGCGGTCCCGAAGCAACGGCGGGGTCTATTCCGATTTTTTTGAATACCATCGGCACGAGCGTTCCGTCAAGACTTGCCATAAGCATTCCGCAAATAAGCGATACGCCTATGCAGGCGGATATTTCAAACGCATAATACGTCGGATGCCCGACGATTGCCCCCGGCATTACCGCAAGGTACGTTCCGACCGCGAGAAACGCCAAAGATCCGATGATAAGCCCGTTGACAAGCCCGACTCTCATTTCTTTAAGCAGGAATTTCAGTTTTTCCTTACCCGTAATCGCCTCTTCGCTGAGAACTCTTATCGTTACGCCCAAAGACTGCGTTCCCGTGTTTCCGCTCATATCGAGTATGAGGCTTTGGAAGGAATACAAAATGATAAGTTGCGCCGCCTGAACAGCCGTCTGAAACACGTTTATTATCGACGAAACGACAAGTCCGAGACCTAAAAGGATTAAAAGCCAAGGAAGCCTCTTCGCGATACTCTTCCCGAGCGGCTCGTTCACGTCCTCGGCTTCGGTCAAACCTGCGAGTTTCGCGTAGTCGTCGCCCATTTCTTCGCCTACGACTTCTACTAAGTCCGACGAAGTGATTACGCCGATAAGTTTATTGTTCTCGTCGAGAACGGGTATGGAGTCCTCGGAATAGTCCTTTAACTGCTCGATACACTGCTCGACTGTCTCGCGCGCGTAAACGTAGGGGTACGAAGTAGTTATAATCGAGTCGAGCGCGGTGCCTTCCCTCGCCCTTATGAGGTCGCTCAAATCAATCGCGCCGTAGAAAGTTTCGTCGTCGTTAAGGGCGTAAAGGGTCGAAATATTGTCGTTATCCCCCGCCTCTTTTATGACGGTACGCATCGCCTGTTTTACGGATAAATTCTTGTCGAAAGCGACGTAGTTGGTCGTCATTCGACTACCGATCATATCCTCGTCGTAAGAGTCGATAAGTTGAATGTCCTCAACCGCGTCCTTTTGCATCAGACCGATAATTTCTTCTTTCTTATCGTCCCCCAACTCCTCGAGAACGTCGATAGCGTCGTCGGCGTCCATGCTCTCGATTATGTCCGCGGCTTTTTCGCTGTCGAGTTCCTCGATGTACTCCTCTACGTCGTCTAAGTACGCGAAAATTTCCGAAACTTTGTCTACGCCTAACGTCTTATATAATTTAAGACGTTCCTCTTTCGAGAGTTTCGGCAAAATCGCGGCGATGTCGTTTTCGTGGTAATCGTCTAAATCTTCCCTTAACTTTTTCGGAGGCTCGTTACTTCGCAGTAATTGCAGGAGTTCTTCTTCGTAATCTCGTTTTTCGGGTATATCCTGAACTTCGTTCTCCAATTCTTGGTTTTCTTCGCTCATAAACGACCTCCTTTTTACGTTATGTCAAACAAGAATACTACGAACCTTGTTCGGCATTCGCAACAAGTTTAACATATTTTTTTAAAAATAACAAGAAAATGCTTTAAAAAACCTTTACAAAAAAATTTTTTTGAGTTAAAATAGTATACGTTGAGCGCGGAGGTAATGTGCAAGGCAATGGAAAAATCTTTATTCGGAAAATTACAAAACGGAGAGGACGTATTCGCTTACACAATATCGGGCGGCAATCTGACCGCGAAAATTCTTAATTACGGCGGAACTATTCAATCCCTCAGATACGACGATAAAGAAGTCGTGCTTGGCTACGACACAATCGAAGAATACGTAAATAACGACGGATACTTCGGAGCGACTGTCGGCAGATACGCGGGAAGAATCGGCGACGCGACTTTCAAACTCAACGGAAAAAGGTACAGGCTCGAAAAGAACGACGGCGAAAGTTGTCTGCACGGCGGAAAGGTCGGTTTCGACAAGGTTTTGTGGAACGTTGACGAGGAAAACGGAGTCGGAGACGATTTCGTGGAAATGACTTATCTTTCGGCTGACGGCGAAGGCGGTTTTCCCGGAAATCTGAGCGTAAAAGTAAGATTTTACATGGAGGATAACGGGCTTGGTATCCGTTACTTTGCCAAAACGGACAAAGATACCTATATAAACCTTACGAATCATACCTATTTCAACTTATTGCATACCAGAAGCATTGATTTCAGTCTTTTGAAACTCGAAGCGGACGAATACTTCGAGGCGGGCGAAAAACTCGTACCTACGGGCGAAAAGAAATCGGTTAAAGGAACGCCGTTTGATTTTAAATGGGCGACGCCGATAAACGATCGGATAGACTTCGAGGACAAGCAGATTGAAATAGCGGGCGGATACGACCACAATTTCGTTATAAATGGCAAAGGGTTCAGAAAGTTTGCCGAACTCACCACGACCGTAAGCGGTTTAAAGATGGTAGGTTTTACCGACAGACCGTGCGTACAGTTTTATTCGGGCAACTTCATCACTACCCGCAAAGTAAGCGGCGGTGAAACGATCGGAAAGCGGAGCGCGATATGTCTTGAAACGCAAGGCTACCCTAACTCGATGAACGTAGGCGACGCGAAAGCGGACTTACTGAAAGCGGGAGAAACTTACGAAAGCGTAACGGAATACAGATTTAAAGAATTAGACAAAGTACTCGAATCGTGAAAAAAGAAGCGATTCGAAAGAACGGGGATATGGCTCAGTTGGTAGAGCGATGCGTTCGCAACGCATAGGCCGAGGGTTCGAGTCCCTTTATCTCCACCAAGAAAGGACTATCCGAACACTGCTGTATCAAAAAGCGGTATTCGGATAGTTTTTATTTTACCAAAAGAAGGGACGCTATGAAAAGCGTCCTTTTTTTATATATAATACATTAGGGATTCCATTTGTTATCACTAATTACCGAAAAGGCGTCTTTTTCGCCATTTTCCAGACAAAATACGCTCCGCCGAGAACAACCGCCGCTATGCAGAACGCGAAAATTATTATAAACACAGCGTTCCAACTAAGGTCGTCGGCAATTTTGCCGAGTCCGTAAGAACTTATCGTGCTGCCCAGATAACAACACCCGTTAAGCGCGCCAGCGAGCGTTCCCGAGAAGAAAAAGTTTCGCATATACATAGGCGCCATAGTCGTCACCACGCTGTTCACCGCCGTCATAAGTAAGGCTATAAGTGCGAAAACGCAAAGCGGCAAGACAAATCCGCCGAGGTCGCCCCATATGATTATCGGCATCAGTAAAGCCGAAACGGCGAAAAATATCACCGACGTGAAAACGAAATTTTTAGTTTTGTCGTTAACCTTCGTCGCGACAAACGCCCCGAAAACCGACAAAAACGGCAACGCGAGAGAAAGGGCTATCGATCCGCTTTCGCTCAGTTCGTATTTTTCCTTTAAAACCGACGGCATCCAGGTGGAAAGCCCGTCCTTAACGAGGTTGTTTATAACCGCAAAAACTCCGAGAAATATAAGCGTTATCATCGCGTTTCGCTTTTCCGCGGAATAATTTTCGTCGGTATGTAAAACTTCGGCGGTCGCTATCTCTCCGTTTTTATCGGCAATCTCGCCGCTTTTGCCGTAGGTTTTGCCGCTCGTGAGTTTTACGTAAGAGAAAAACCACAAAGCGCCTATCGCAAAAAGCGCGGCCGCACCGACGAGAAACGACAAGTTGAAAAAAATAACCTTTGTGAAAAGTGCGCCGAGCAAATACGCCAGAAACGTTCCCGCAGGCGTGCTTATACTCATAATAACCACCGCTTTTTTGAGGTTTTCGTCGCTTAAACACCTGCTCAGAACGGTGGAAAGCACCGCCCACAAAAAGGACAGCGAAAAGCCGTTTAACAGCCACAAATATTTAAGAGTGAAAAAAGACGGCAGAAAAAACACGGCAAGGTTTATCGCCGCGGACGCCAGAAGCGAGAACGTTATTATAAATCTCGCGTTATACTTTCTGCATAGTATTCCGTTTATTATCTGTCCCGCGCCGTAGGCAAAAAAGAACATAGTGGAAACAAGCCCCGCGTCCGCGTGGCTTACTTTGTAATATTCCATTATTCCGTTTAAGTTACAACTGTAACAATATTTACCCAAATAACTTACGGTATACACGAGCCAGCACGCTATGATAAGCAATATTTGCCTCGTATTATCCCGTTTGAGCAAACTTTTTTCTTCCATTTTTCTCCTCCGAAAAAAGATACAGCATAAATCCGACGCCCTTAACGCCGTTCTCGGGACCGTTTTCCGTCAACTATATTCCCGCATAAATTTTGCCTGACCGACTAAATATCCGCGCAACCCGACGAATTAAAAAACGGTTTTGAACGCAATTTCGGTCAAAGCCGTTTTTGTGAGACAAATCGCAATTTATAACTCTTTCCTCGTTTCAGCCTACCCTTTTGAAATACGGGAGAACGTCTATCGGAGCGTCTATAACCGCTTCTCCCTTTTCAAACACTTCGCCCGTCGGCACATAAGCCCATTTCCCGTCGAAAAGCTTAACCGTTCGTTTTGTCTGCCCTTTGTTTATCACAGGCGCGACGAGATATTCGTCGCCGAGCATAAACTGATCTTTTATTTCCTCGCCTTCGTTGAACTGATAAGCCATATTTCTTATGACGGGTTCGCCGTTCAGCGCGGAGTTTTCAACGTATTTCATAATATAGTCGTGCATTTCCGCGTGTAAAGACGTGTATTTTATACAGATTTCGATTGTCTTTTCGGTAAATACCCGCCAAAAGGCAAAACTCAGCTGCATCATAGGCATAAGCGACGAACACTGACACGACCTTATAAACAATTCCTCGTCGAGATGTTTTCTCGCCTCGCCCGTAAAATCGCCCGAAAGCCCGCCGCCGACCATATCGGGACAAGTATACGAGTAGCCAAGCAGTCCTTGAAGTGACGCGTTCGGTATCAGACTCCCCACGCCGAGAACGATGTCCCAGGTATGATGCCTGTCGGCTATTCTCTGAGCAACGCCTCTGCCACCGCATTTGAACGCGGCGCGCAACTCGTTGAATCCGTACTGTAATCCTTCAAGAACATACAGTTCGCTCTGTCTGTTGGCGTCGCAATCGGGTTCAAAACATTCTATCGGCTCGTTTATGAATCTGGCGTCGCCGCCGTCGAGTTTAAATCCGTCCACGCCGTATTCGTCCATAAGATATTTCGTACGGCTTCTGAACCATTTTACGGCAATCGGATTTGAAAAATCGAGAACGGCGGAATACCCCTCCCACCACTCGGTTATAAGCGGCGAACCATCGGTTTTTTTTATGAGCGCGCCGCGCTCGTTAAGCTGTAAAAACTCTTTTCCGTCGGGAGAAAGATAGGGAACTATCCATAAAATCACTTTAAATCCCATATCGTGCAGTTTCTTCACCATCGAGCGAGGGTCGGAGAACTTTGCTGCGTCGAATTCCCAGTCGCCGTAATCGCGCTGCCAGCCGTTGTCGATAATGATTTCGCCTGCGGGCATACCCGCCTCGATAATGCTTTTTGCATAGCCGAGTATTCCGTTTTCGGTCTGTTCCGATAAAAGTTCTATCCAGGTGCAGTACTGCGGCACCTTAAACATCAATTCGTTGGGAAACGAACCGTCCGGAGGGAAAAAATTTATCTGAGCCTTATGATAAGCGTCTTTAAGCGTTTTTCCGCTTTCGTCAAAAACGATATCCTCCCCCTCGACCGAGATTTCTCCGTCGGAAAAAGAAATTTTATATCCTTTTTCGTTCCAGATAAATCTGCCCTTAGAGGACAAAAACAGAGGAGAACACTGATTGTATGACATATTGTGAGTAAGGTCGGCGGTATAATCCGAGCCGATTCCGAGAGGCATACGATAAGCGTCGTCCACAAGACCGCCCCACCAGTATTCTCCGTCTTTGATTTTTATCTTTAAGTTGTTCATTCCTTTCACCGATTTTTTAATATTGAGTAACGGAATCTATATATACCGTTCCTTCGGAAAAGAACTTGAGTCCCAATCCGTTAAGCGCGTAACTCGTACAGGCGGATGCCGGAACGTCAAATTCTATCCATTGCCCCACTTTAAAATTAGCATCCGATTGTCCTGCCCACATTGCCGCGCCTCCTACGCCGACCCCAGACGTGTTCACTCCGAAATAGTTGATTTGCGTGATCGTCGAAGAAACGTACATTCTTACTTTAAATCCGTTGAACGACTCGGCTTCGACCGGTCCGGACGCAAAGTTAATATGCACTTCCGTGCTTTCCGTAAGTTCTATTTTAAGCGCAGCGCCGTTTATCCCTTCGACCCCGTCGCTTACTATCGACAAAGCGGCGTTCGTATCCCGACTTACTAATTCGAGGTATCCTTCTTCGTCGAAATCACATTTGACGTTTTCCGCCAAAGTTGCGTCTTTGAACGGGTTATAATAAGTTATTTCGTCGATATACGCTTCGCCGTTACCGAAAAGCATAAGGAATATTCCCGACACGTCGCGGTTGGCGCAGTCGGCTTTCTTTATCGTGAAGTTAATCCACTCCCCGTTTTTGAAAGTTCCCTCCCAGACGGCGTTTCCGCCGACGGCGTTGCCGTTCGCGTCAAGTCCGCCGAAGTTTATCTGCGTTGCGCCCGTTACGAAAAGCCTTACGTATAATTCGGTGTAAGCGTCCGCCGAAAGCACGCCCTTGGCGAATTTTACGTTCAGTTGCGTGGTTTCCGTATAAGTCAGGTGATAAGCGGAACCGTTCGCTCCTTCGACGCCGACTATCTCCCCTGCGACCGACGGAACGGAAATTACGGAGTGAACGTAATCTGCGCCGTCGAACGACGAAAGGACGTTTTTGCCAAGCCCGTCCGCAGAAGGCGCGGCGTAAATATCAACGTAATCGATATAAATTTCGGCATATTCTGCGGTGAAGAATTTCAGGCTAAGCCCGACGACCGAACCGCCGAGAGCCGATTTATCGATAATGAATTCCGTCCAGGCGTTCACGGGAATGTTTCCGCTGCCCGTTCCCGACCAAACCGCACCGCCGCCTACCGCTTGCCCGTCTGCATTAACTCCGCAATAATTCATCTGCGTTATCGAAGAGGAAAGTTTAAGCCTGACGATAACGGCGGTATAGTTTTCCGCGCCGAGCAAGCCGCCCGCGAACGGAATATTGAGCGTCGTGTCGCCGAATATTTCGGTTTTTAGAACCTTGCCCTTCGACGAAGCGTCGTCGATCACGGTTTTTCTGCTGCCGGCATCGGTAATTACCGCATCGGCGTAATCGGCGTGGTCGAAATCTGCAAGGACGTTGTCCGTGGTTGTTTCGCCGATTTCGCCTGCCTGAAATACAGACTCGACGTAATACTTTGCGGGGACGGCGAAACGAATATCAAGATATACGCCCAGAACGTATCCGTCCGACGTGCCGTAATCAGCGTTGGACGAAAGGGTAAATAAATACCATTCATCCGCAGCGTAATCCGCAGTCCAGAACCCCGAACCGCCTGCGGCAACGTTCTGATTAATTCCGCCGAACGCTATAAAGTTCGGCTTTACGGTAAACTTCATTCTTATAACGGTTCTGCCGAGCGCGGAACGCTCGACGGGAGCGGGAAAATGAATGTACACGCCGCGACACGTATCCACGCTGCCGCTTGCGTCGTTTATGCAAAGAGCATTACCCTTGACGCCCTGTATACCCGAAACTATTTCTTTCGTAAGAGTCGCCGAACCGAGATATACCGAATCGAGAGATTTTTCCGATGCGAAAGAAACAAGCTCGTTTCCTTCGAGATTCGGTTCCTCGTAGTTATACGTCACGGTTACGGAATCTATCGCTATATATCCGTCTTTTCCGGCGTCTTTGAGATAACCCCAGATTCTGAAAGCGTTAAGCGTTCCGTTTCCGGAATCGAACGCGTTGGCGGGTATTCTGTAATCCTTATACTCGCCGTAAACGGTACCGTTGTAGCCCGTCATATCATCGCGGATAAGAATACTTCTGTCGGGGGCGTTGCAAAGAGGCAGGAAAGAAAGATGTTTTATGTTTTCCGATACGAACATTCTCACGGTTATGACCGACACGTTCGTAAGATCCGTGTTTTTCTGCAATCTGAATTCCGCGCAGCCGTCGTCCGCGGAAAACGTAAGTTTGAGCGCGCCTTTATCCGTTCCTTCGGGAGCGGCGGCGCCTCTCGCTATTTCCGCAGAAACTTTTTCCGCGCTGTAAACGGTAACGGAATCGATATACCCGTCTTCGTCAAAATCGGCAAGACAGCCTTCCGCGATTTCGCCGTCGGTAAAATAGGGCGTATAAGTTATTTCGTCGATATATATCGGGGCATTTCTGTCTTCCATATGAATCCAGATTCCGAGCAGTTTTCCTTCCTCGCGCGAAATATAATCCACGGGGAAAGAATAAGTGTGCCATTCCCCTTTGAAAAGCTTTGAAAAATCCGTCTTTTCTTCGTTCATTCCCACGCGCGGCTCGTGATCGAACATCGCGCCCATGGAAATGGCGGTCGTGCCGCTGCCCGCATATAATTTCACGTTGACGTACTTGACGTCTTCGACCATAAATCCGGGATCGGACGGGAACATAATTATCGCCGCGTTACCCTCGGTTTTTCCCGTTAATTTTAAAACGCCGTCTTTTCCGCCTTCGGGGTAACCTTCGTATACGATTTCTCTGTCGCATCTTGTGCTTCCCTTGCCGCTGAATTTAACGTTTTTGAGGTATTTGTCGTTATCGAAAGAAGAAATGACGTATTCACCCTGATTTTCGGGTTGATAATCGGCTTTTAGCAAATCGTAATAAATATCGTCAATAAGTACGAATCCGCCGCCCATATCGGTAATTTCGATATTGAGATAATCGGTTTCGGTAACGCTCTTGGTGATAAACCTCGAAGCCGGCATTTCGAGAATACACCACTTATTCACGTCGTATTCTCCGTCGAAATCCCATCTGCCCTGATAATCGACTCCGTCGAGATTTTTCACGGCAAGACTTTTTATGTTTTCCGAAACGTAAACTCTCAGACAAATAGTATTTATCGCGGTAAGATCCACGATTTTCTGCAACCTTATCTGCGCGACTCCTATACCGAATTGCGTTTTTGTCTGCAATTTAAGGCAGCCGCCGTCAATTTCGGTTCCGTTGTCCGGCGTGGGGATTCCTTCCGTCACGATTTCTCCCGTCGTCTCTCCGCCCGCGCCCCATACCTTTTTAACCATACGGGCGTATTCGGGTTCGTTGAAGTCGGACAAGCATCTGGCGGCTATGACGGAATCGTCAAAACGCTCCGTAACTCTTATCGGATACGTATATGTCTTTTCGTTACCGTATTTATCGCCAACGGTTATTTCCGCGCGATAGCCTGCAAGACTTTCCGCAACGAATTTTTTGGAAACGATCGTAACTTCCTCGTCGGTCTCCCCGACGAAAATTTTCATTTGTCTTTTAGTTACCTGCGAAGCGTCCTCCGCAAAAAATTCGGGGACGGGAACTTCGTCTCCCAAAAGCACGTCGTCCGTCATCGAACGGATTACCACTTCGGGGGCTTTGGTGTCTTTTACGATAACTTTTACGACAAGTTCCGGAACGGTAGCGAACGAAGATTTATACGTTATCATATATCCGCCGATATCTTCGAGCGTAAATCTTCCGCTTCCCGCCGCAACGTTATAGCCGTCGGAATCTTTTACCGACACGCTTATTGCGTCGGTTATTTCTTTGCCGTCCGAGCCGACGGTTTTCGCGGCGGGAACGACAAATTCTTCGTTATATTCGCCGACGATTTCCGTCGCGTTTCCGCTTATAACGATCGTTGCGTTTTCAGGTTCCGCGCTGCTTAGACAGGCGACCCCGAAACAAAGAAAAGCGAGTAAACATACAGCTAAAATCATTGACTTTAATTTTTTCATATTTTCCCTCTTATGGTTTTATTTTACGTTTTTGGTCAATTCTGCCCAGTTTTTACGGTTGTAAGTAACGTTGTAATCAAAAAGAGACTGAGCCGTTTCCGAGCCGTCGAACAACTCCGCGCCGAATTTAGGTCCGTACTGAGTTCTGAAAGCGCAGAAACCGTTTCTGTAACACAACAGATTGTTGTAATACATGTGTATCGTTATCGCGTCTCTGCCGAAAAGTTCTATTTTGCTCTTCTGATATTCCGTGACGTCAATCTTTGCGTTGTTCAAAGGATTGTATCCGTACGGCAACACTACCCCGTTAAGCGTTCTGGAATATATTTCGCCGGCTCTGTCGGAAGCGAGAAAAACGAGAAACGCCTTGGCTATTTCGATATCGCGAGAGTTCGCCGGGATTCCCACGACGTGATCCTGAGATACGGAATGGCACATTTTTCTTGCGTCCGCGATTTTTTTGATATCCTTTTCCGAAACGCCATCCGGCGCAACTTTCGTCGTTCCGTCGACGTAATCTATAACTTCGATCAGTTTTGCGTCATCGGATATGGTAGGCGTCGTTTCGATTATAGAACTGATTACGGGAAATTTCATATATCTTATTTCCTGCGGCAAAGCCTGCAAAGCGTAATCCGCCTCGTTTTCGAGCCAGTCCCCATTTATACTGAACGCACACTTAAATTCGTTGCCGCCGGCGCCGTGCCCCAAAAATGCGGTCTGCGCTTCGGCAAATTCGATATCGTTGGTTTTTTCGTATGTGTAACCGTTATTTTTATAACACATTTTTTCAAGCACCTGCCACGAACGCAATCTGCCTTTCTGTTCGGTAACTTCGGCGTTGCCGCACAAAACCTTGGAGCCGTCCTCGGCGGTTATCTTTCCGCTATAAAAATCCTTGTATTCTTCGACACCCTGATACTGCGCCCACCAGACAAGGAAGGGCGTGGGAAGATAATCGCTCGTTCCCGAATATATGAACGGAACGACCTTTTTAGCTTTCAGATCGTCGAACATATCGAACATTGCGTCCGTTGTTTTAGGCAATTCGTAACCGTCGGGATATACCTCGTCGAGAGTGCTTTTGTTATAAATAATGCCCTCTCTGCTCCCCGACCAACTCATCATATAGTATTTTCCGTCTTCGTTTACGAAATAATCGCAGAGCCCGGCGTCGGTTTTTTCAAACACCGTTTTGCTTTCGCCCTCCGGGACGGCCGCATACACGTCGGAAATATCGGCAAGTTTCTTTCTCGCGGCAAGATCGAACATATTATCCGTAAGGAAATACAGGTCGCTTGTCGCAAAACCCGTGGAAATCGAACTTATTTCGCTCGACGACATAACCGTCGGATAATACTTGATTTTAACGCCCGGATTGATTGCGGTAAATTCCGCGCCGATTTTTTTCAGCCACGCGTCGCCGTAACCGCCTTTAAAGTAGGTGATGTCGAGCGTGCCTTTAAGCGAGGAACCGCCGTTTCCGCCGCTACCGCCGTCATTCCGACTATCGTTTTGTTGTCCGCAGGAACAAAGACAGCAGGTTATCGCCGTAAGAACGGCAAGGCCGATTGTCAACAGTTTCTTTTTCATTTTCTTCTTATCTCCTTTTTTTATTCTTTTATTCCGCCTGTGATAGTCATATCCATAAGCGTATTCTGAAACACGATAAAAATAATCAATACGGGAGCGGTACTCATAAGAACCCCCGCAAAAAGCAACGGATAATTGAGATTTCTCGCAAACTCCTGCTGATAAGTGTACAATCCCGCCGACAACGTCGGATAGGACGGGAGGAAAAGGATCGGACTCATATAATCGTTCCAGATACCTATAAACGCTATCAACGACAGCGCGGTTACCGAGGATAACGCCTGAGGCAGCATTATGCGGAAGAATATCGTAAAATGTCCCGCTCCGTCCATATATCCCGCCTCCGCGTAACTCCACGGCAAACTTTTGAAATAAGCGTACAATATTATGAAATTAAACCCGAATCCGCCCGTGTAAGATAACAGAATCAACGGCGAATCGTAAAGTTTCAGTTTGTAAAACACAAGGAATTGCGACGGAAGCGAACCGACTATCGGAATCATCATTATAAGCAAAGCGATTCTGTAAATCGTTCTTCTCCCCACAAAACGGTATTTTGCCACGACGTACGCCACCATAACCGAGGACGCAACGCTGAGCAACGTTCCTCCGAGAGCAAACCATATACTGTTGAATAACATCAGAAACATATTTTTGTCGTTTGCGGAAAGCGTCGTGAAGGCAAGCGCGTAGTTGCCGAAAAGCCAGTCTTTCGGCAAAGAAAACTTATCTTTATAGTATTCCATCTGCCCTTTGAGAGACGAAAGGAACGCCCATACGAAAGGATATATCATCGAAACGGCGTAAAGCGCAAACAGAATAAAGATTATCGCTCTGCAAAATCCGCTCACGGTGGAACATTTGCGCGAACGCTTATTATACATACTCATATCGCACTCCTAATACTCGACGTCGTCGTAAACTTTATTTATGAAATATCTCACGGTGAGAACAATGGGCAAACCTATCGCCGTAAAGAACAATCCCGTCGCCGAAGGGTATTCGTAGCTTTTGGAAAACGTGACTTGCGAATATATCCAGTACGATATAGTGAAAGTATCGTATTTCCCTTCGGTAAACAACAATATCGGTCCGCTCGCCGTAAATATGCCCGTCAAGGACAATATGATCGTCGTAGACAGCGTCGGCCACATCATAGGCGTTATTATGCGGAATAACTCGCCGAAACTCGTAACGCCGTCCAGCTCACCCGCCTCTATAATCGAATCGGGTATTCTCGACATCGCGCCCTGATACAGAATCACGTTCACGCCGAAACCCGTCCACATCGTGTACGCTACGATAACCCATTTCGCCGTTAAGGGACTTGTAAGCAACGACGGCATTTTATACCCGAATATCAAAAGCATTTTCGAGAGCGGACCGTCCGTTTTGATCATTTCCTTGAACACGGTTACTAAAACCACTGCGGAAAGAATTGACGGAATGAAAAATACCACTCTGAAAACTCTGAATCCGAAGATTTTTTTATACAGAAAATACGAAACGAAGTAGCAAAGCGGCAGCATTACCAGAGTGTTGGACACGAAAAAGATAATCGTGTTTTTCAACGCCGGCAAAATATCCGAGGCAGGATCTCGCAGTTGTTTGAAAAGTATTTCAAAGTTGTGCCAGGAAAAACGGTACAACTCTTTGCCCGTTTCCGAATAGCCGATAAACTCTTTAAACGCAAGCATTATGGAGTTAACGTTCACCGCGCAGTAAAAGATTACAAAATTCACCACTGCCAGAAACACCATACTCCCGACAAAAAGATATTTGTTCTTCTGCATCGACTTCGGCATCGGATCGTATTCTATAAATTTTTTAAAATTCATACAAACTCCTTAAAACGGAATGACAAACACTCCCTCTCCGCACGGAATTTCATAATTAAATACTCCGTTGTTCAGTTCCACGATACTCTTTTCCCCGCGGGCGTATACAACCGCTTTCGTCGCGCCCTTAAATCCGACGCTTATTTTATCGTTTATCTTTGCCGAAGGATCCGTGAAATTCACCATACAGAACCCGTCTCTGTTTTTATCGTCGCAAAACAACCCGATGACCGTGTCCGCGGAAGCTTTTGCGGATACAATCCTTTCGCTTTCGATTTCTCTTCTTAACCCGCTGAAATTGTATTCGCAATATTCTTCGCCCGGGATTGTTTTAACGCCTTTCCAGCCGAAACTCAGGTATACGTGGTCGAAAGAGTGAACTTCGTCGTTGATTCTTTTAGCCTCGTTCCATAACGCCGTTTTCTGCCCTTGTCTGTCAATAAGCGCAATCTGTTCGGCGGAAAACTCGTGACCTGTCGGCGGAGTATAATAAGTGAAATGCTGAATCCCTTTTATCCCGAACGCCAAAGCCGTGTAGGTCTGGAAACTCAGGTCGCCCGTCGACGGATTTCTCCGACTGCTCCCGAACCCCATGTCCTGTATGAAAACGTAGGGGGTAATGCCGTTTTTATAAGCCTCGTCGCACAAAATGTCGAGGTTCATCAGGTATTGCGAATGAATAAATTTCCTTCCCGACGACAACATAAGCGGATAAAAATCCACCGAAATCGTCTTGTTGGTTTTTATGAGCGACAAGACCTCGTCGACGTATTTTTTTACATACTCCGCGTATGATTCCGTTCCGAGCTGATCGAGCGAAGCGTATGACGGAAATAAATTCGTGAAAAACGTCGCGTCGGGATAATCTTTTGCGTAACTTTCGTATTCCTCCGCTATTTTCGGAAAATCCGCCGCCGAAGGCTCGTCCCATATATTATGCCCCGCATAGCAGGAATAATTGTGATAATCCGTCGGATCGTCTTTGTAAGATTGTTTGACTCCGTCAACCCATTGCGTTTGCGGAATCGCTTTGATTCCGAGCTTTTCGCAAAGATTTATCGCCTGTAAAAATCCGCTCGAACCGGGCTTGCCGAACTTGTTCTCTATATAAACGTGCGTAAAACCGCAATCTTTAAGATCGGAAAAATATTCTTCCGTCGGCGGCGGCGCCCAAAACGCCGTTACAGGCAAAACCAACGAATCGTTGTCTTCATATACGGGTTCAATTCCCTCTCCCGCGCTCTCGTTTACACCGCAAGCCCCGACGTTTATCAACATACCTGCCACTCCTATCGTCATTACGACTTTCGCTATTTTTTTAAAAAAACTTTTTTTCATTTCACCTTATCACCTGAAAGTTATTTTCTGATACAAAATTCCGCTTAACGCCGAGTTTTTCCGTTTGACGCCGCGTCTGCAACGTCTCCCAGTCGCCGCTTCCGTAACCGCCGCCCGAATCGTTGTTATAAAGCCAGGTCGGCGTAGGCCAGAAACAATATTGCGGTTTCACGAAATCGTAAAACTCTTCGCTCACTCCGTGCTGACCGTGATGCGCCATCTGCACGCCTTCGCATTTAATCTCTTTCGGAAAGTCTTTCATAAGCCTTTGCCCGCCGCTTATTTCGAGGTCTCCGAGAAACAAAACCGATATGCCCGGCGTATCCATTCTCAGAACGAGACTCGAATTGTTTATAATCCCGTCCCCCGTGTTTTCTTCGGGATTCGTCAACGCTTTAAACGATATGTTGCCGAAATCGAACGATTCCCCTTTCTTCGGCGTGATAACTTCCGCTCCGCTTGTCTTTACGGCGTTCAAAAACGCTTCGGTGCTTTGTTCGGAATCGGGTTCCGTAAAATAAAGCCACTTAACAGGCGGAAAGTTGAAATATATCCTTTCGATTTTGACTTTTCCCGATTTGAGAATATACGTAAGCGCGTCGATATGATCGCTGTGCGCGTGAGTGATAAACCACTCGTTTACGGTTATGCCGTTACTTACGAGAAAATTTTCAAGATACTTTCCCTCTTCGACGTTGCCTCCGTCTATCATAATAAATTTCCCGTTTTTATCTCTGATACCGAAAGACATCATCTGGGTGTAAGCCGTATGCGGAAACATAAAAAGCTCGCACCCGTTGAACAAATTTTGCGTCATTTATTTCTCCTTTCGTACTCATTATATCACTTAAAACTTGCCTTTTCTTGCCTTTTGTTTGCCGATAATGGCGTTTATTTGCTTTTTTTTGAACTGCTTATTTACATTTTTAAAAAATTGCGATATAATTCCGATAACGGAGGAAACAAAAATGAACAATTCGATCAACTCGGGCACAAGGCTCGGATACATAAAAAAACCGGCGCATTACGCCCACGATATCCATTGGGCGACCGAACTGCATAAACACGGATTCTGGGAAATCACAGTCGTGAAAAAGGGACAGAGCGTTCATTACGTAAACGGAAAACAACACGTTATGAACGCGGGAGATATTTTGGTAATGCGACCTAGCGACACGCATAAGTATAAAATTACGATAGGCGACGATTACACTTATCTTCATACCGATATTTATGCGACATCTTTCGAACTGAAACAGGTTTGCGACGCGATACACCCGTCCTGTTATGACATTATGTTAAACAAACTCACCGCCGACCGCATAACTTTGAACGCCGAAACTTTCAGGTATATAAAATCACAGATTACAAAATTGCTGTATTATCAGAATTTTACCGACGAAATCAAAACTCTGAGTATTTACAAGCCCTTATTATCTTCCGTCGTCTCCGCTTTCGTAGAAGAAGAATCGCTTAAATCGAGCGAAATGCCCGCCTGGATAACAAATCTTATTATAAAGATGAACACCCCGTCTTCTCTGTCCTACACCGTGGACGAGCTGACAAAATCGGTTAATTACAGTCACAGTTACGTGGCGAGGACTTTTAAAAAGTATATGAATGTAACGCTTATCGAATATTTTACAAGACTGAAAATAGATTACTCGGTAAATTTATTGAAAAATACGAAATTAAGTATGCTCGATATTTCCTCTCTGCTCGGCTACAGTTCGCTCAGCCATTTTATAAGGACGTTTGAAAAATATTATAAATGCTCTCCTGCGTTATACCGGAAGGAAATGCTTAATTTGTAACCGAAAAAGTACGAATTCTTCGAAAACGGATATGACAGGCTTGAGAAACGAACTCATGGAAGAAATATGGGGGCGACGTGATTTGCAGCGGTTGTTGGCTTGAAACCAAACCGCTCAATTTGAAACGAATACTTTGCTCGGATTCGGCAACGTAGCGTTCTTTTGCCGATTTCCAAAGCATAAAATGTTCATTTTCCAACTCCGTGCAGTCAAAAGACTTTGCCACGCCGAGATCTTTTGCATTATAGATCAACGCCAACATCAATTTAGAATCGATTTCTTCGGAGGTAACGACTTGCAGTATTAGACCACACTTCTTAATAAAAGGAAAAGTGTGTAAGCTTTTTTTCTAACTTACACACTTTATTTTACATTCCCCGAGTTTCAATAGCATCGTGTTTTTTATTTTCTCATATTATGAGCGTTTAGTTCGTCCACAACAGTTTTATGTAAATACTTCTTCGCGTTTTTCTTGTCAAACCACTTGAATAAGTTATTTATTTCAAACGAAACGTTAAAACTTGTTGATTACGTCATCCTTATATTTTTCTGTTTAATATCTGTTTGTTAATCATTTATAAGGCGGTTAAGTTCCTGTCTGTAATTTATAAACCAAAGATCATCATGCGGATACGTATTAAAATCAACGACACCTTGTTTTTTAATGAAGTCTACCACAAACTCTCTGCCCTTCTTTTCTTCGAGTCTTTTTAATGCCATGTAATCCTGAAACCCGTCAAAAAGAACTTCGTGTCTTAAACTTTCCACTACGTTATCCTTTTCTCCCGGATACACGATAAATGCATCGCCCGCAGGGAAAGCACCTCCTGCGTCTGTTATAAGATACGGATTTATCTTGCAACGACTTAACTGGCTATAATAAAAATTGAAGCCCCAGTGCAAAAAGCCCTTAACGTTCATAAGGTAAAGCTGAGTGCCGAGAATTCTGTTTCTTAAATTCGGCATAGTTATATATCTGTTAGCATGGTAATTGGCACTTGAACAACAATAATACGTCCAATATTCAATATTATGTTCCTCGAAAGGCTTTGTATAATCTATATGAACAACCGGAATATCAACCGTTCCTTTAAGGTAAAAGTCCACCGTACTCAAAGCGTCGATTGTTCTTGAATTTCCCAGATGCTTTTTCATTACCCCGTATAATTTCATATACATGTCAAGATGACTTTCATGCGGCTCGTCGGAAAGATGGAAATAACATTTGTCCTTTATTCCCTTTTCTTCAATATGGTTTAAAAGCGCAGGGAGAAAAGCGTCGATAAATTGTATGTATTCATCCGATACGGATTTTGTTTCCCAGCCGAAAATCCTCTTATATCGACCATTTACGTAAGCCATAATTTTGGGCGCAAATTCTGCTCCCCACTGCGAAAACAAATGAGAAAACTCTATGTATTTTATGCCGAGAGAAAAGGCTCTTTGTATGAAGTCGTCAAGTCTTGAAAAATCAAATGAATATTTGCCGTTTTCAAGATAAACATCCACAAGTTGCACTGTGGGTCTTTCTCCGCCTATATAAGTGTCAAGCGCAGGCGTAAAAAGCGGCGTAAGCAACATAGTCATGCCATGCTCTACCGCGCTTTTTATATATCTTTCCGTTATTTTATAAAATCTTTTGGAAAATACTTTTGCATGGTGCAAATCGGCAATGCAATCATAATGCATCCAGTTGGTATAAATTAAATCGTAATCCCCGAGTTTTTCGGGAAGAATTTCAAGATTGTAAGAACAGCGAGCCATTATTTCGCCGTCATCGTTTGTCAGACTGAATTTTATCGTGTGATTACCCACCTTCCGACTTTTTACGCTCACCATGCAAGCAATCCATTTTTTTGCCCTCAGAGCCACGTCGCGAGGCTCGAAATCTCTTAAAATATCGGGATAAACGCCTGACTTATCGCTTAAAACATAATCGTCGCAATCGGCGTAACAGCCAAGTTGAACAGGAACGTTTTCTACCATTTTTATGGTTATATCTTTTGAAATATCGCTTTCAAAAGTAAAATTCGCATGTTGAATCGGCTCATCGGCAGACATTACGACCTGAAAATTAAACTTCTCGTCTTTAAGTTTTGTATAACTATCCTGCAATAAAACGGGTTTTTTGTCAAGAAGTACTTTTTCAAGAGAACTTACAGTAAAAAATTCTATATTTGCCATAGTTTGTTTCCTTATTAAAAATTAAATTTCAATCTCCGTTCCGTCATATTTTGCAATTACGAAAGGTTGAATGAATACCCTCAGCCGCGCCTGTACCTAAAAATTTTATCTTCATAATTTGTTTATCAATCTCGTTCGGCATTCTTATTTGCCTGTCCGTTTTTACTTCTTTAAAATCTTTGCTCGTTACCGACGCCATTCGCCTTTCCAAATTCCGTCCGGTCTCATTTTTATCACTTGCAGGCGCCACAATTAAATTAATTAATTTTTTTATAATCCCTAATGGCGATACCGTTTCGCCGCACGTTTTTTTTCGCAAAAATTATTTACGGACTTTTCCGTATAACATATCTCTCATCGATGCAATAGTTCCCGATTGTTCCGCAAGCTCGTCTTTCGCAGACGCATCACCCGCGCACAGTCTTTGCATCAATTTCCCTTCCTTTTCGTATTGCTTCTTCAAAGCCGGGAAATACTCCCTTATAAGGAACGAACCGAACGGCGTATACCTGAAATTACTGCCATACAGTCGAGGCCGCGTATCGGCTGAGTTTTGCTCGTAAACGACAGTCCTATGGTTTTTTACGGCATCGATAATGCTGTTTTTTTCATCGTTTTCACTGAAAACAATGGTAAATTCCTCGCAAAAATATGCGTTGTCGGCATGAGAATCGCTGTCCCCCACGATGGGGACGTCCTTTCCGTCACGCAAATACTGCATATAATAATTGAGTTGCATGTTGTTGTCTTCAACGGTGTTTCCGCCCATCAGTTCAAAAGCGTCGGGCAAATCGTGCCTGAAGATATAGTCGATAACTTCGTCTTCTACCGTGTCGGTTACCAATTTCCAATAAGGATGAGCAAAAATTGCCATACCGCCCGACTCTTTTATCTTACGGAACCGCCAGATACAATTAGCTATAGTGAAAGGACTGCGGAACGACTGTAAATTATTTTCTTCAATAATTTCGCGAAGTTCGCGTTCATATAATTCTTTCTGTCCGTAAATAATTTCGTTTACGCTTTTTTCGCAACCCCAATTTACGATATGCGGATCGGTGGCAAGAGGATGCGTTTCTTCGCCGAGATAAAGTTTCAAATCCAATTTTACGTCGTTGTAAAATTCGCGCGCTTTAACCGAGCCCTGCATTGTATAGTGGTCGGTCAACGCAAAAACGTCAAAACCCGCCTTACGATAATAAGCGCATACGTCTTGCGGGGGAAAAACTCCGTCGCTCGCATTCGAATGCGCGTGAAAATCGATTTTCAACGGTATTAACCCGTATAAATCCTCGCGAAGCGCATAAACCGATTTTTTTACCAACGGTTGATGCGGACTGTAATAATCGAATTGCACGGCAGGCTCGTCCATATCGTCAACGTATATCACATATTCGCACTCGTAAGGAAAATCATAATCGAATATAAGACGACCTTCGGCGTTTTTATTTACCGTAAAATAACGCGCGGGGGGAAAAGGCGCCTCAGGTGTGCCTTTTTCAAACGGATGACTGACGGGAGCAACACGAACCGCATATGCGGTCTTATAGCAATCTTCAGGTAAATCAATGGTTATCGCTGCCCTTTTACCTGTTAAAAAAATAATCCTTTCCATATCGATATCTGTCCGAAATTTAAATTTTTTATTATTTTTTCTACGCGTTTGACCGACAAGAACTGATCTTGCCGGTCATTCGTTGTTTCTGATTATTCTGTTTTGCCTTCTTCGGGACGGCTTTCGGTATAAGTTACTTCGTATATCGACATGTGCGCGGGAGCTTCCGCAGAACCGCCGTTTGCATATACGTCGTTCCAGTTGTCGCTTTCCGTAACGGGCAGATATACCACGTAACGGGTATCGCGCTCTATCAAGGTTACCCTGTTTCCGTTTTCGTCGTAAATATATACGTTTTCGGCATAACCCTCGCCGCCGAAGTCGCTTCCGACGGGAATAGCCTGTACCCAATACTCGCCGCTGAACGAATTTGCCGTATCGCCCTTCATTCTGAACGAAATATTCTGCGTGTTCGCGCCTACAGAAAACTCCATTCTTGCATATTTATATTTTGAATATGCCGCATTGCCGAACCCTTCCGACAAGCACAATCCGGTTTCGCCGTCGCTGTCTTTCTTGCACGTATACAGAACCGAACCATCGTCGTTCCACGACAAACCTACATAAACCATCAAGTCGGGGTAATATTGTTGCCACGTGCTATACGGGAACGGTTTTGCCTCGGGAATAGCGGGAGTTTCTTTCAGATATTCAATATTTTTAAAATATCCTTCTGCGGGAGCGGCAGCACTGCCTCCGTTGAAATAAACCGAAACCATAACGTAAGAATCTGCAGGCGGAACAGAAGTATATTCTATAGGAATATACAAAGTATACCACTTGCCCGTCGCTATTCTGCTCGCCCTGTTGCCTTTTTCGTCAACCGCATAAATTTCGGTTGCGTCAATATCGGCGTCTACGGGGATATTCTGCTTCCAATAGTCTGCAATCGTATTCGTCGCAGCACCCGACACCCTTATGGCAAAAGTCTTTACATTGCGTTTTACAAGGAAATCGACTTTAATCCAGTGATATCCGTCCTTGAAGAACGCGTCGGCTCTTTCGTTATTGCGCAAAGTAACGCGATCGAACGCTATACCGCTTTCGCCGTAATCGAAATGAGTATTGATATATTTCCAGCTTCCCGCATATTCGCCGCTCGTCTGATACTCTACCGAATACAAATCGCTGCTGTCGTAATAGTCGCGAGTAAACAAGCCGTTGACGTCATATACGAAATTCAGATACCGAATGTAAGCAACCGCAGGTTTATCTGCCGTTCCGCCGTCGGTACGAACCGACACGTCTACATTACCAGTTTCGGCATTCGTATAACGAACGGGAATATATACGGTATACCAGGCGTCCGCCTGTAACGTATCAACCCTTCTGCCGTCTACGTCGAAAATATCCGCCCCGGTAAAAGGCTGACCTACCGTGAGGGTTTTTTCATATGCGGTTACGTTTTTGTCTGCCGCAGCTTTCAGCGTAACCGAAGTTACGTCGGAGGTAACGAACATATCGAATTTAACGTATTGATACCCTGCGCGGAAAAATTCGCCGCCTTCTTCCACTGTTATAAAACGAACGCTGCTCGCCTCGTTTCCGGTGGTCGGATTGGTATATTTATACGACCAGGCATAAGCGCCCGACAACTCTCTTTCAAGAGTTACGCCTATCGTATTGTCGGAAAGAACCGGACGAACGGCTTCCTCTTCATATTTATCGGGAATAAATCCGTCGTCGGGCATATAGCGCACGTTATCGATATAAATCACGTCGCCGGCATTGCACGCGGCAAACATTATAGATGCGGCTGCCGCGGTTTCATCATAATTATCGAGATACGCTATGGAAATCGTCTGCCATCTGCCCGGCTGTATAACGCTTTGTATCTTGCCGTCTGCAATAACGGTAAGCCACTTATCGTATTCGAGCGTATTGGTTTTTCCTATTTCCAATTTTGCCGATAATCCCAGATAATTAAGATAAAAACTTATATCCGTACATTTTTCGGGATAAATATCGAACGTAAGGTGCGAACCTAATTTTTTCAGCTCGTACATTGCCGCGTCATATCCGAGTCCGTTTGACGCCGCCGCTATCATGGCGTTGTTAAGCGGAACGGACGTGTGAGCCACGTATTTATACACGTTTTCTCTGCCGCCTATTTTTTCATTGCAAATGCCGTAAGAAGGAACCTTGTCGACAGGTTGAACAGGCGTCATCGGATCGAACTCGTCGCAGGTCGCTTGTATATATCCGTCTTTCTTGACGCGAACTATGTTTTCGCTCGGAATAAATTCGTCGCTTAGCGAATAGCGCGGATTGCATAAATATTGATACTCGCCGTCGACGTGCTTATTGACGAAGAAGAAAAATTTGCTTTCAAGGTTGAGCGAATTCATCCACAACGCCTTGATATCGTATACCAGCGTAATCCATCTTTTTGTTTGTAAAACGTTGATAACCTCGGGTTTTTTGCCTTGATCGGCACTTAAAATCGTAAAATAATCCGATCTGAAATACGAATTGGCAAGTATCCAGTCGTAATAAGGTCCGCAACCGACCATAAGATACGGGTCGCTGCAATCGAAATATAAATCGTATGCAAAATATCTTATCCCGTCGGCATACATCTTTGTAAGAAGTTCACCCGACTTCTGCTCTTCCACGCGCTGCGAATAAATGTGGTCGCCGTCGGCATCGGTTTTACCGATATTGTCGTCAGGCTGATATTTCATTATCACATAGTCGTTTCCGCTTCTGTCGCCGATGGTTTCGGTTGTCTGTTCCCAAACGATATTTTCCTCGCCGCTCGGCGCAAATTCGGTAGGAATAAAATCGGGATGAACAATAATTTTTACCGACGCTTCGGCTTGCTTTCCGTTATATTCCACCGCAGTTTCAACAACGGCTTCGCCCTCGGCAACGGCAACCACGGTATCGCCGTCAAGACGAATATACTCCGCCCCGCTCGTAATCTGCCATTTCGGCGTAACGTTGACTTTTTCGCCGAGCCACGTAACCGCGGAATCTATATTATATTTGCCTTTTTTATTATTTACATTGTATATTTCGACTTGTTCGTCGTCAAGCACGACAGATAACGGCTCTTTTACGTTGACCGTGACCGTCTGCCTTAACGTAAGCCCTTTGTAAGACGTTTCGATATCCGCTTTCGTCACGCCCAATTTCAATCCTTTTATACGGTTATCGGTAAACGAGGCAAACGAAGAATCTTCTATGTTCACGCTGTATTGCAAGTCGCTTTCGTATGTTTTCGCGCCGTATTTTACGTATTGAGGAAGTTTTACCTCGTTATCGAGATAAGCGTTAATCTCGGTGAAATCCAGTCTTGGCGGAATTTTCGAATCGCGGACGGTAACGGCAATATCGGTTTTTAAATTTTTATCAGCCACGGTAACGGTGGTAACGCCTTTACCCTGCGCGATAATCCTGCCCTTGTCCACGGTAACTATACGTTCGTCCGCAGAAGTCCAGGTAAGCGCGTTTTTATCGCCTTTAACCAAAACTACGTCCGCTTCGTCGTATCTGTCAAGCCATATTTTCAGGCTTTCGGAACCTACTTCATAGGTAGGCTCGGCAGTACATGCAAATAATGCGGACATGCACATAATAAGCGCCAATATAACAATGAAGCTTATTCTCTTTTTCATTTTCACTCCTCCTATACCTTATTTCGTCTTACAAAAAGCACCGATATAATTGACTTTTTCGGCGACTTTGTTTCCCGCATAGTCGGCGTTCAACATCAACGCTCTGGCAATTCCCGAATTCAAAACCGCGGAATTGTCTGGCATAAAGGCATAAGCGCTTTCTAAGCCGTCGCCCGCAACAATATCTTTCCAATCGCCCGGATTTAAAACGAGAGGTTTTTTCTCGCCTAATACGTCGCCCACTACGTCCGACATAAATTCGTCGCCGAAACCGTAATAAATATTGTTTTCAAAGGTATATCCCACGTAGCCGGTATCTTTGTCGCGCGTGGAATACGACATATTGAAATCCGCGGGGGCGTTTGCGTTGCGTATATAGAATATATTATTCGCCACGTTCCAACGATCACCCGGCACGACTCCGCCGAAATCTTTGGTATCGAAAATTTTAATATCGTATTCTCCGCCGGTGCCCGATTTTATGAACGTGTTGTTATCTACTATAATATCGCTTACCGTTCCGCTGAAAATCAGATCTGCCTCGCGGTTATCCGCAAATACGTTGTTACGTACAATTACGTCGTGCCAAGGTCCTGTCGCCATTTCCACTATGGGCAGCCCGTCTTCGTCAAGCACGTAATTGCCGTCTTTATCGAATTTGGGAAGCTCGCGTTTGGTATTACACATAAGCAGCCCGCCGCCTTCGTTGTGGTGAGCGTAGTTATATTGAAAAAGAATGTTGCTGCAACCGATATCGATATCGAAACCCTGCCCGTCGTAGCGAGTATGCGTGTACGATGCTTCGTTATACTGCATTACCACGTTTTTGCACGAATGCAGCCATATTCCGGCACTGGCGCTGGCAATATTCAGGAAATGCGCGTGACGGCTGATATTATGTTCTACCACTCCGCCTACCGTCGCGCCGAGAATTATGGCGTCGCCGCCGCTGTAATCTACGGTATTACCCGTTATATAAAAATCGGAATGATGAAACCAGTTTGTATCGTCGTCGTAATAATGATTATAACCCCAGTCGATACCGGCGCGCCTTACCCAGCTGGAAAATACCCATATTCCGCAACGGGCTACGTTTGCTATTCTGTTATTTTCAATCCACACGTTTTCAAACCATGCCGGTCCCTTTTTAACGCCGTTATATACCTCGAATATTATTCCGCCCCTGTCGTAACTGAACGAGCTGCAAACCTCTTCGCTTTCGGAAGGAGTAAAAATAGAACCGTCTTCGGGAATGGTTTTATCGCCCAGGTCGAAATTGATATCGTGGCAATAGTTATCGGAAATAACTATATTTTTTACCGCTCCCGAACGGTTGGGCTGAACCCATATTCCGCGATAACCGCGCGGCGCGGTTACTTCAAAACCGCTTATACGAGCGTTTCCGCGATTGAGCTCTATACAGTTAGACCAATCGTTACCTTCGATTTTAACATATTTGTTTTCATCTGTAACCCCGTATGAAGAAACTATAAGCGGAGTGGCTTCGTCAGCTGAAAAACCGTCGATTTTTAGATTGCCCTTATAACTGCTTCCCGCTTTAAAAAGTACTTTCGTTGGATTTTCTTTCGTTACTTCGCGAATAAGGTCGGCTGCCGCGCTTAAACTGCGCTTAGGCGATTCTTCGTTTAACCCGCTGTTTGCATCGTCGCCGTCGCTACTGAAATAATACGAACGATAAAGACTGTCGTCTATCGGCGAGTAATTCTTTTTTACGGCAGGAGCGTCGTAAGTCGTTTCGACGGGTTCTGTCGGTGCAGACGGAACCGAGCCGTCATCCTTCTTACAGCCTCCGACAACAGTAAAACACATTGCCGCCGCTACGCATAATGCCGTAAGAAAAAGCATTCGTTTGGTTTTCATCATATTCTTTCCTCCGTTTCATTTTTAGGCTTACGTCTTATCAATCTGTTCGATTTCCGCAAATTTCGGACACGACAATACCGCCATTATAACCGGAATGGCGATCAGCGTCATACATAGCAGCCAATCGAACCGAAAACTTTGCCTTGTTAAAAACAATATTTCTCTGGTTGCCTGTATCATCGTCATATAAAAAACAATAACCGAGACGGCAATGGGAATGCACATAATCTGAACCAACGGTCCAGCGTTTCTTTCCGTCAGCGTGTGTATGCCCCATTGCGCATACAGATAAGCAATCAGCGCAACTATCGTAAGTTTTATAACTAAGCCGCCCCATTTATTTACCTGAATGGTAGCAACCTTAAAGCCGCCCGTAAGTTTATCCATTACGAAAAACGCAACAAACGGCACCAGACACCACGCGCTGTTTTTCATTCCGCGACTTCGGGCATACAACATTACGCCGATGCCGTAAATTTCTATATATACGATAAATATAATCCAACCTATCATATTACACAGCCCCTGTTTCCCGCCTTGCTTTCATGGTTTTATATTGACTGGTCCAATATATCTGCACCGGTTCGACCGATTTATTGAACGCTTCCGCCGTAGCCTTGAAGAATGTGGCGGGATCGGTTTTTCCGCGCCATGCGGAATCGATTTTGTTATATAACGTAACGGTTGCGTTCGCATGCAATTTATTATAATCGTCGTTGGCCATAAAAACATAATCGACTATATCGTTTTTAATATAGTTGTCTTTGTTGCCGGCTATATCGTCGATCCAACGCAACTCTTCATCTGTATAACCTTTATATCTGAGATTGGAACGTCTTTGATTTTCAACCAAAGTAAGTATTCCCGAATAAGGAGGCGCGGTAATATATTTTTCTTTGCCTTCAGGATAAGAAAAGGTTCCGTCGCCGTTATTAATCCAATGCTTGCCTTCTATTCCGTAACGACAGAGATTATAATTGTCCTCGCTTTCGTATACCCAGTTCATAAACGACATAATATCGTCGACAACCTTGCTCTGCGCGGTAATTACGGCTGCAAAAGTAGCCTGCGTGTTACGCATAAATCCTTTTCTTGAATCGGCAGGACTGTCTTTTTTGGCTTTTAACGGGCCAAGAACGGTAAATTCCGCTTCGGGATTACGCAATTTCGTAGCGCGCGATACTTTTATAAGATGCTGAATGGTAGGATCCTGAACGAATATCCCGGTCTGACCGGAAATAAACGCGGCTTCGGCTTGTTCGAGCAAAATCGAGTTTGCGTCTTTCGAAATAACTCCGTTCGTAGCCCATTTGTATTCCAAAGCCAGAATATCGCCGTAATAATCGGTAGCTCCGCCGTCCATAATACGTTCTTTTCCGTCTTGCGTGACAAGCGCTTTCGTAAAATAACCCGCGTCGCCGTACGCCCCGAGCGTTACAACCTTTTCCAAATCCCAGGTCGCGCCCGAAACGGCATAGGGTTTCTTATATTCGCGGGCGATAGCCAGACACATTTCTTCAAACGTTTCGATATTGTCGACCAATTCATAGTTTTTACCGTCGGCAAATTCGGTTTTCGCTTTTTCCTCGTTATCGGTATATCCGCATGCTTCCATCCAGTCTTTGCGCACCAAAATACCGAATTTATACGGATTTATTACAGACGGAATACCTATTACGTCGTTATTGTAGGTGGTCAGATAATCAAGAGGCGCGCCCTTTACCATATCGTATAAAGCAGGCGCCTGTTCAAACATTATATCCGATAAATCGTAATGCGATTTAATGCTTTTCAATTTATCGTCTACGCCGACGCCGCCGCCCGTATGAGATATTACGATATCGACCGCAGAACCCGCGGCAATTTCGCTTGACAGTTTTGAGTGCAAATCCTGACCTAAAAATACGCACTTGAATTTCAGCGAGTTGCCTGTTTCTTCGTAATATTTATTCTCGACGTAATCAAGAACTTCCTGTTCTTCAGAACCCTGAATCCACGAAAATTCGCTGGACCCGCCGGCATAAATAACTATCTCTTTCCCATTGGGGCGCTCGTTGTTACTATTGGGCTTTTCGGAATTTTTCGACGACGAACACGACGCCAGCATTATAACGCTAAGCACCCAGCACATAACACAAAAAACTTTTTTCATATTGTTCTCCTCAGCTTATATTTTTTTCAATCCGATTTGCTTTATCCTTTAACGGATCCGGCGGTAAGCCCTTTCACAAAGTATTTATGCAAAACGGGTGACATCACAATCAACGGTAAAACCACTACCACTATGGCGGCGTTCTTCGAGGCAATCAAAGGCGCGTTCACAACGGAACCGCCCGCGGCACTGCCGAACAACGTCTGCATATCGCGCAGCATCTGGCGCAACACGTATTGCGCCGTCCATAAAGATTTATGCGTCGCTCCGAGATACAACAAAGACGGCAACCATTCGTTCCACTTACCTATAAACGTCATGATTCCTATCGCACACATCATAGGCACCGATAACGGCGCGAAAATACGGATAAGCACGTCTACGTCGCTCGCTCCGTCTATCTTCGCAGCCTCTTCCATCGCGTCGGGCAATCCGTAAAAATAGTTACGAATCAATAAAATGTTGTAAGTCGACACCACGCCCGGCAACACCAACGCCCATATCGTATCGTATATGCCTATTCCGCGAATAAGCAAATATGTAGGTATCGTGCCGCCGCTGAAAAACATAGTAATCATAAAAATCACGGTAAAGAATTTTCTTCCGACCAGATATTTTTTCGATAACACGTATGCCGCCAGTGTACAAACCGCCACCGACAAAAGCGCCGTCAATAACGACGTAAGAAAAGAAACGCCTATAGATCTGATAAAAATATCGTTCATCGTGAACAGAAATTTATAGGCTTCAAACGTAAGTCCTTTTATTTGCAGCGATATTCCTTCGGCTTGCAAAGCCCCGTTATCGCTTACCGAAGCGGCTATAATTATCCAGAACGGTATAACGAACGATGCCATCAGCAAAATCATCAACGAATAATTTATTATATCAAAAGCGTCTATTTTTTTCTTTCTCATTATAATACGCCCTCGTTATCCGTCTTTTTTGCAATATTGTTTGCTACAAGCACCAGGCTTAAACCTATAATTCCTCGTATTAACGCATAGGCGGTTGCTTTCGAATACTGACTTCCGTTGACAATCGCGTCATATTCAAGCGAACCTACGACTTCCGTCGTACTGTTCAACGACTGCGAACTGTTGATCATTGCCATAATCTGGTCGTAGTTGTCGCTCATAATGCTTCCGAGGTCCAATATAAGTTGCAACATAATGACGTTCATAATGCCCGGTAACGTGACCGAAACCATCTGGCGGAAACGTCCGCCGCCGTCTATCGTGCAGGCATCGTATAATTCGGCGTCTATCGATCCGATGCTCGATATATAAATGAGCGTGGACCACCCCATTCCTTTCCACAGAGAGGAAATCGTCAATATACTCCACCAATATTTAGGTTCGGCGTACCACGTAATCGGCTCTTTCCCGAACAAGGCGAGGAGCTTGTTGAGCAAACCTTCGTCTACCGCGAACAAGTTATACGACATTCCTCCCACCGAAATCCAGGAAATGAAAAACGGAATATAAGATATGCTTTGTACTATACCCTTGAATTTCTTGTTGTTAATCTCGTTTATAAGTAACGCATATATCAGAATTATGGGGAAATTAGTCAATATTCTTATCAACGAAATATAAATCGTGTTTCTGAACGCCAGATACGAAGCGCTGGCAGGCGAAAACAAAATTTCGCGGAATACTTTGAATCCTACCATTTCGCTTCCGAATACGCCGTCGGTCAGAATAAAATCCTGAAAAGCAACGATTATGCCAAACATCGGCACGTATGAAAATATCACGATAAACGCCAAAGCCGGCAATAACATAAAATACAGCATTTTATGTTTTCGTATGCTATGAATTTTGTTGCTGCGCATAAAAGACCTGAATCCCAGACAAAACGCGCTTTCTTTCTTACTCATTACAATCTCCGCTCCTTAAATTTTTACGCATTTCCGCTTTACCGCGCCTGTATAAGGCGATATAACACACAATCAGAAGCCCTGCGACAACACAGCCGATTGTAGCGTATAATCCGATAGCAAAAGGACTTGCCGATTTTTCATAAACCACATACCCGGCGATTACTCCTACGGTTTCGTTTGTAACCACCGATTGGATTTTTTCCACTCCGTCTTCCGTAACAACGCTGTTTTTCAATATCTGCGCTTTTACGTTGAAAGGCGAAATGCAAAACGTGTTTTCATCGATTATTTCAATCATGTCGTTGCCGTAATATTTGATTTTTCCGGGAAGAACGACACGCACGGACTCCAACGACGAAACATCCGCCACCCTGAACATCAACAAAGTGGATTTTTTATCGTTTTTACCGGCAGCAATAAATTCTTTCATGGTAAGTTCGCGGCCGCCTGCGTCATACGGTTTAATATTTTTCGTGCGTTCTTTTAACAGTTCGATTTGCCCCAGATAACCGTTGTAAGATGCGGGAATGGTACAACTAAGATTGGCTTTATACATACTTTCGAGCAGACGAACGCTCATGCTGCCGTCTGCCGTGTAATCGCTGAATTTTGCCAGGTCGAATTCGCCCTGGGCTTTGATTTTATCCAACCTGCGCAACTTTATATTAACCGAAAACCCTTCGTCGGTAGAAGTTACGCTGCGAACGGTGATCATATCGGAAGCGCCGGAAACTATATTCATTCCGTCTATTTTTTCTTGCATCAAACGAGTAAATTCATCTTTTTCAAGCGTACTTTTCACCTGAAAAACCGCCTCTGCCTTGCCGTCGTGTTTCACCGACACGTCGCCCGACATCGTAAATCCGCATAAAGTGAAAAACGATATCGTAAACAGCAGAAATACGCTCGTTATTTTTGCCATACATTTCAAACAGAACACTTGAACCCTCCGAAAACTGTTTTATCGTCACAAAAAAACTATTTTGTCGTCACTAAAATCAATTATTCATTGATTTGATTATACCATGTCGGCACCGCTTTTTCTATACAAAATATTACCGCATAGTTGCATTTTTTTGACCTGTTTTTTACCCGATATCAGCATAAATTTCCGCAACCGCTTGACACAAAAACTTTTATCGTTTATAATATTCTCATGGTCACGATAGATAATTATACGTTTCAGACAACATTAAAATCCGCGCCCTACTCTGCGCTTCTCAACAATCACGATATATCGTTGCACAGACATTTTTTTTGGGAAATAACCTATGTTATTAACGGTTCGGTTACAAATTACGTCAACGGAACGCCTATAATATGCGAAAGTTTATCTAAAATCATTATTATGAAACCTAACGATACGCATCGCATCGTCAACAACGTAAACGTCCCGAATCAGGCTAACAAACACAGAGATATTTATGTTCAGGACGACCGGATGAAATACATATGCGATACGATTTCGCCTACGCTTTACGACGAGATTTCACAAACGCCCGTCGTTATAGATACTTCTTACGAAAGTCTGGAATCGTTGGAATATACGCTAAAAATGTTTCGCATAACCGAACCGTATACGGACATGCACCCCGACATTTACGATCAGCTTCATCATACCGTTATCTGCCAGATTCTGGGCATGTTTTTAAAAACAAAACTCAAAAAAGAAAAGGATATGCCCGAATGGGCGGAAGATTTCCTGTCTAACATGAAAAACGAGGAAGTTCTTACTCTGCCCGTCAACGAAATTTTAAAAAAATATCCTTACAGTCACGGCTATTTGTGCCGCGAATTCAAAAAACTGACGGGTAAATCGATGGTTCAATACCTGAACGAGAGCCGTATACATTATTCCACGATTTTACTTCTAAACAATTCCTTATCCATTCTCGATATAGCAATGCTGCTGAACTACAGCTCGCAAAGCGCGTTTATAAACGCATTTAAAAAAATTTACGACATGCCGCCGAGCGCATGGAGAAAAGAAATTACCACAAAGCAACAAAATCCGACGGTTTCGCGTTGATTTTAAACCGGATATGCTATCTTATAATTTCTTCATCCTGCCTTAATACGCGAACGCCGGTAAGTTCGCACGCAAGTCCGTCTGTAAAAACAGGCGGCTTTTCTATATATACGAAGTCTGATTTCCTCATGGCGTACACTCTGACGGTAAGGCAACGCGCGAATTCGTAATTACGCAAACACATTTCGTACGGAATTCCCGTGTAAAAGTGATCGGCAACCAACTCTCCGTCTATAAACACTTCTATTTTATCCCCGCGGTAATCGATATATAAAAAAGTGTTTTTCCCTTTATACGGCCCTATAACCTCTATTTTATAGTCAAGATGACCGCCGTTCCCGCCGAGCGGAGTAATTCTTGCCCGAGTCACGCATTTTTCCGCCCTTTTTACATACGTGCCCCACATGCCGTCGGAAGCGCGCTTATTCCAGCCGCCGCCCAAATCGACGTCGGGAAAAACCTTTACGACAACGTCCTTTCCGGTCCGACCGTATTCCGCATGAATGCCTTCGTCGTCTTCATACATCTGCGCATCGGTAATAAACAGCCGATCTTTTTTTCTGTAACGGAAAATATACGAGTCGAGCGCCTGATCTTTATTCAGCAAAACAATTTTATCGGCTATATCACCCGTCGCGCTAAGAGCGGCAACACCGGTATCCGACCAAAATACGTAGTGCGTATCGTTCAGCACGCACAACGGAGTAGCTTCTATACTCTCGATAACTCCGCCTTTTACGGGCAACCGAAAAGGATAGCATCCGTATTGCCCGCTTTTAACCGACAACCGACCGCTACCGTTTCCGCACGACCATTCTATTTCGCGATCGGGCTGAACGTAATGCCTTACGTAATTGTTAAAAAACAGATATCCGCCTTCTCCACTTTCGCATAAGGCATAACGCGGATTGACAAAATCTTCCGCGTCAACAGCGTTATCCGCAGGCAGATAAGCCCGCGCGCCTGCAATGCGGCAGCCTAAAAAACGAGCAAGACGATTACACAGCTTTATATGTTTTCCGACGCTCGTTATCTGCCCGTATTGGCTGATTGCGGCTTGAAAATCATAATTGATAACAGGCAAATCGCAATTAAATCCCCCCTCGTTACGCCCCGGCTCGAACTGTTCCTGCATGGTGCTTAACGCGCCCGTCGGTTGCATTCCTCCGTGAAATACGTAATAACCGAGCGCGCGGACTCCGCTGCCCAATTTACATAACGCCATGGCAGCCACGTCGTCGCCGCGAACGATAGGACGCCTGATTTTCGTAACCTGCACACCCGAACCAAGTTCAACCGTCAGATACGGAAAAGGCATATCTCTGACGTCGGTAACGCCCTTCTTTTTTCCCGTATCGCTGCCTATATTCTCGTCGTTTGGGTTATAAGAAAACAAATAACCCGGCATCGGAGCAAGTTCAGCGTCCGAATTTTCCCACGGGGCTTCGCAATAAGCCCCCCAAACCGGGACCGCGGCTCCGGTAGCCGCCTGCCCCCAGCCGGTCGCAAAATATACGGGGACGTTAAAACCTATCTCTTTCAGCATGGCTATAAGGGCGTTGATATGTTCGTCGCCGATATCTTTTCCTTGTCTGCCCCATTGACTGTATTCGTTCTCTACCTGTATGGCGAAAATCGGACCGCCCTGTTCATACAGGTAACCGTCGCACTGTGCGTATAACTGTTCGAAATACCGCCTGACGGCTTTCATATATCCGGCATCGTTACTGCGAAGCCTGTATCCTTTATTATATATCCAATCGGGAAATCCACCGTTGCGCGCTTCGCCGTGAACCCACGGACCGATACGCAAACACATAAGCATACCGCTTTCCTTAACCGTTCTTACAAATTTACGAAGGTTGTTGTTTCCCCTGAAATTATAGTGCGATTCTATTTCCTCGTGATGAATCCAAAAACTATAGCTTGCAACGACGTCTACGCCCAAGGCTTTCATTTTTGCCATGCCTTCCGCCCAATATCTCGCGTCGGAACGCGAATACTGATATTCGCCCATGACCGGAAACCAGCTCTTTCCGTCTTTTACAAACCCGTCCTTATTATAACTTATCATCTTTTACTCCCCCGACCGTTGAAGCACGCAACCGTCCGGAATGATTATGCTTTCTTTTCCGCCTTTGCGGATAAATACCACCTCGCCGACAGGTTGCGGAATACGTATTTTACAATCGATAGACGTTCCCGCCCCGGAAAATATAACCGTATTGCCGAGTCTTCCTTTATATCCGCATAAATAGTCGACGATCAAATTGCACGCGTAAGAAGCAAAACCGTGATCGAGGCTGGCGGAAGGATTATCGTTTTCCCAAAGAGTTCCGGTTTTTACCGCCATATTATAGAAAAAGTCGATACATTCGGTCTCTATCCGCCGTTTCTGTCCGTTATCGCAAAGCATCATCAGCCTGAGGTAATTGCCGATAAACGCGTTTGATTTGTATACTTCGGGATAAATTCGGGAAACGTCGCGTTTTGCGCCGAAATTTTTCAGCAAATTATCGAAAAGAGCGGGATAACGTTCCACGCTCGCCGCGCCCGTAAAAAACGCGTAATACTGACAGGTTTCGGTAATATGCCCTTTAAGAACAAGCTTACCGTTTTCGCGAACGCGATTATCTTCAAAAAACTCCCCGTTAAAACTCAAACGACGTATGTTGTTCAACATTTCGTCGGATTGTTTCAATAAAGCGTCGTCGTTATATAATTTCCCCGCGCAATACAACGCTTTGGCATAAAGCATATTTGAAGGGAAATTTACGCCGCAAACAAATTCCTCGTCGTTTGCCTTACTCCACTCCACGAAAATCCATCCGTCAAGATTTTCCAGCAAACCGTATTCGTTTTTATACCTTTCGAAAAAACTTATTATATCGTATACACGCTTTTTCCCGAGATTCGCGATATAGTCGTCTGCCGTACGCAAATAATTGTCGTACATTTCAACTATATACCACATAGCCCAATTTGGAATATACGATTGGTTTTCAGAAGCAAAATCCGCAGGATAACACATCGGCACGATTTCGCGCGGAATATAGCGCATCTCGGGCGCCAACGCATAATTTTGCAAAAAATCGTATTCCACGTCGTTATTGCCTGTAAGCAATTGTTCTACGCGTGCCGAAAAAAAGGAGTCGCATAACCACCCCGCACGCTCGCGGGAAGGACAGTCGGACAATAAATCCACGGCATTATGCGCAAAAGTGTTTTTACCGGCATCGATTATTTTCATCAGCTTTTCGTTGGCACATTCCAAAAAGAACTTATCGGAATCCGGATTCGCATAGCGAATCATATTCACGGTTATATTACTCAGACTACCCGACCTGACTATTACTTTAACGTATCTCGCGCTGTAAGGCTCGTAACCGCAATGGCAATATTCCCCTGCTTTCACGTTGTATTCTATAATGTTTATGCAATTGTTTCTGTAAAACAACACTTCGGTCTCGCCCGCAGCATCGGCTTTTAAATCGATTTCGTCGAAAATAACGTAAATATGAGCATCGGTAAGTGCTTTGAACCCGGTTTGTATAAACCCGGTTTCCGATCTGCCGAAATCGTATACGGCATAAGTGTTTTCACTCAAACAACCGCATTTTTCGCATTCGTTTTTTCTATATTGCAGATTATACACGTATTGCGCGGGATTTGTTTCCCATTCGTCGATTGCATAAATCGAATTTTCGGGTTTATAAAAACATAAATTATCGTATTCTTTATCGCCTGTTTTCTTAAAAAAACCCGTTTCTATTACGGTCGAATCAAGCCGCTCGTATCGAGGATAACGAGTTTTTCTGCCTAAAAGCTTGCCGCCGCTCACAAGCAGCGGAGTTTCGCCCGAAAAACCCTCGCAATAATCACGCTGCGGATTATAACCGAAGCGGTAACTTTCGGTAAAAGTTCTTTGAAAAGAAAACCTGCATACTTTACGCACTCTTTCGTCGTAGCGGCGAACCGTAAAATCCCTGCCGGTGTACAACGCAAGTTCTCCGTCAACAGTCAATTCCGCCTGCAAAAACGCATCCTGATTCAACGCCCAATAACTATCTGCGCGATAACCCGCAACTATAATAAAAACAGAATTATCTTCCTTATCTGCTTTTACGGGCAATTCGTCAACGCGAAAATAACCGTGCGCCGCCCTGGCAGGTCCGAAAGACAGAAGTTCTCCGTTTATATATACGCTGTAAAAATTACTGGCGGTAATTTTCAGACATACGTTTTCGCCTTTTTTAAACGAGGCATAAAAAGCACATGTTTCGTTAAGTCCTTTTTCCCCGTCGATCCAGACAGGTACCGCCGCCCGAAAACCCGCGCTTAATTCCATTATTGACTTCATTTCTACTCCGAAAACAAGTATTTATGTAACCTTGCACCGACATTCCGCTTTTTTATCGCCGATTGTTGTTCAGCTGTTTGTAACATAACGGAACGCCGACTATGCATATAATATAACATATATTTTGCTTCTATTTCCACCTTTATTTCAGCCAATAATTGCAAATATTTGACTTTGTTTGCAATTCCCGACGCACAATATCTTTTTAAAAATCGTCTCCCCGATTTCCCGGATGCTTTTTTTACAGAAATTTTTTTAAAGAAAAAGCGCGCGGCACGTTAATTATTGCTTTCTGCTATATCGAAAAAACCGAATGATAATGTGGAGCAACTTAAAAGAGCCGGAATTGAAGATGAAAACACGCTCTTTTTTGCCGCATGCAATTCAGATGAACAATCGTTAGCTCGTATGCACATTGAACGACTTCGGTTACAGAAACAAAAAAGTGGCCAATCTCTAACGGAATTGGCGGTTACTTCGGATAAAGAACAATTACCGGAAGACGATGAAATCAATGAAGATATATACCCCCGTCGGATTAAAAATTTTGAAAGACGAAAACTAAAACTTGAAAAAGAATTTGACGAAAGGGAAGAAATTATGTCCATTTGACTTATTTGAAGGCTACGCCGAATATTACTCTGCCGAACTTTCGCAAAAAATACGCCGCGGTTTACATGAAAGCCGTCAAAAATTTTTATGTCCTCAGCCGTCAAAATTTTTCGCATTAATTGCTTTACAAAAAAAAGTCTGAAAGACAAAGTTTCAGACCTTTTATTCTTTTATAATTTAATATATTATTTGTTTTTGCCCGCAAAACGGGAAACAAGACCGAATACCGCCGACGTTCCGACGCAGATTAAAGAGGCTATGAAAAGAAGCCTGAATACGCCGCTCCAACCGAAGTTATCGGCAATCGTTCCCAAACCGTAAGAACTTATCGTGCTTCCGATATAACTGCAACCGTTCATAAGCCCCGCGAGCATACCTGCGTTTGCGGTTTTCACGGTCAACGGAGCCATACTCGTTATCACGTTATTCGACCCCGACATCACGAGCGACACGACGCAAAGGCAAATTATCATAACCGCCGCGGAAATCGCTCCGAAAATCATCTCCGCCCCAATCGCAAGCGCGGAAGCGAGAAACATTACTCCGCAAAGCGGAATAAATCCTTTGATATATCTACCCGTAAACACCGCCACAGCCGTTCCGAAAACTGACACGAGCGGAAGACATAACGTTAAAAGTATTCCGAGATAGTCCGGCATAACGTAAATCTCTTTGAGCATCGTCGGAACCCAGACGGTTATTCCGTCCTTAATGAGGTTCGTTATCACGGCGAACGCGCCGAGAACTATAAACATCGTTATAAGCTGCTTTCCGTTTGTTTTCTCCTGCGGCGTTTCTGCCGAAACTTCTTCGCCCGTCTTTTGCAAACCCCCGTCCGCTTTTTTGAGCAGCAAGCACATAAAGAACCAGACGAATGCCACTATCGGAAGAATTGCCGCCGCCACGAAAAATATCGTTTTGTAAGCGGATAACTTCACGAACGACGCGCTCAATCCGTAAACGGCGAACGTTCCGCATGCAACCGTCGTTCCCATAACCACAACGGCTTTGGAAACGTAATTTTTATCGAGATACTCGGATAAAAACCTTGCGAGCATCGCCCACAGAAATGAAAGCGACGCGCCGTTTATAAGCCAGATATATTTGAAATACGCGAACTTATTTAAAAACGGCAGAACGAAATTACAAACGGAAGAAATGAGGAGCGAAAAGAAAACTGTATATTTAAGATTGTATTTCTTGCAGAAAATTCCGTTTATGATCTGTCCCGCGCCGTAAGCGAAAAAGAAAATCGTCCCCACGCTTCCGCTTTCCGCATGGGTGATACCGAACTCGCTTTCGATCTGCGTTATGTTGGCGTTATACCCGAGCTTACCTATATAAGAACAGGTGTAAACGATCCAGCAAACGAAAATCGCGAGCGTATTTTTGTTTATAAATTTGTTTTTGGTTTCCATTTATTTAATAACCGCCTCTTTTTTCGTCGGTAAACTCAATTTATCCTTTAAAAATTCAGTCTTCTTCGACGATCTGCATCTGCCCCGGCGCGAACCACATAAAGATTTTTTTGCCCTTGTATTCGCCCTCGATTCTCTCGATTTTGTTTTGCGAGTTGTTGACGAAAAGCAAAAATTCCTTGCCGTTTTTATCCTTGAATTTCGAAACGATCATCGGCATACCCCAGTTGCGTTTGAAGAACAAACCTTCTATTACGCCCGGCGTGTAAAGCGGAGTTCCGCCGTAAGTTCTGCCCGCGTGATAAACCTCAAGAAGTTCGGAATTTGCAAGTCTGTCTGCAAAATGGTCGTTGAAAAGGCGCATCTGCCTTGCGAGACGGTCGAAAGTCTCGGTTTTATTGTAATACTGATCGAACGGAGACTGATGATAACTCGACTCCAACAGTCTTCCGTAAATATAAAACCAGAAAATACCTTTCGCGCCGTGAGCCGCGGCTGTGGAAATCTGCCAGCGTATATCGTCCTCCGAAGGAACTCTGAACGCCCAGTGACCTACGGAAAGGAGCGTCGTCCAATAGTCCACGCCCGTCTTGCGGGAAATTTCGCGGTACATATTAAGGTTATGGAAATAAAGCCCTATTCCGTCCTCGGAGCTGTTTTCGAACATCTGAAAATAGCAATCGTAGCAAAGCTGACCTAAGCCCGTTTCCTTAATCGCGTCCTCGAGCATTTTCGAATAACCCGCGTGGTTGGTTCCGAGCGTTTTCTCGAAATCCTCGTCGAAAAACGGCAGAAAATTTATAAACGGGCGGGCGTATTCCTTAACGATTTTCACGGCTTTGAGCATATCCGCCCAGTGGACTTTCGCGGGTTCGTCGCCTACGTGAAAAGCGTAAAAAGCGGGGTGCGAAGCGAATTTTTCCGCCGCGGCTTTAACTCTTCTCCGATATTCTTCCTCGCCGATTTCGCCGATTTCGTACCACAAAGCGCGCTTGTCGCAGATTATGAGTTTCATACCCTTTTCCGCCGCCGCGTCGAGATTTTTCAAAATATATTCGTAGTCCTCGTCCTTTTCGGCGTAACAGGTCATAGGGGTATTCATCCCGAGATCCGCCCAGTCGTCCACGCTTTTAACGGCGTCGATTTTGCCGGACGGAACATAGTTCCAGAAGCTCGTTACAAATTGTTTATCCATGTTTCAATCCTCGTTTTATTCCCTGTTTTATTCTTTCGAAAATTTAATTTTGCCCGTTAAGGCATAGTAATAAATCGGGAGCGCGCTCCAGCCGTGGCAAAGACTGCACGACAAATCGCCGTCCTCGACGCCCTCGACGGTTTCCCAGAAAGAAGTCGCGCCCGCGTCGAGCATCTTTTTGTAATTTTCATCTATCTCGTTTATAACGTAATCCTCGTATTTTTTTCCGAAAGACAAAAGAGCGTCATAAACGTAAGCCGCGGCGGCAAGAGTCGCTTTCAAAGCTTTCCCCTGCGTTATTTTTTCGGCTAAATCCTCGCCGCATAGGCCTATGGAAAGGCAAAGCGCGTTTCCGAACTCCGTGTAAGTTTTTTCGCCGATATACGAACGGAACATACCCGCCTTTTCATCGTAAAAATTTTCCGCGATAAGTTTTTTCATATCGCTTAAGTCGATTTTTTCAAGCGGGAAAAGTTCGGCGTATTTTTCTTCCGTGTAAACGTAATAGGCGTTCAGAATGAGCGAGAATCTTTCGGGCGAAGTATCCCCTGCATTTCTCGAAAGATCGCCGCAGTTATCGCTGCCGTTTCCCCACTCGTAAAAGTTCCAATAAGGATACGGAAAGTCGGCTATAAGTCGATTATCGCGCAGTTTACGAAATTTATCCATTATCCCGCGCATGATTTTTCCGACCTTACCAAGCACGGATTTATCGCCCGTGAACTTGACGTATTCGTAAACCAGAACGATAAAACAAAGCGAATAAAGCGGAATTGCAGGAGTGTCCTCAGCGGGGTAAGTAAGCTCTAAAAGTCCATCTTCCCTTACGCCTTTTGCCATAAGCAGAATGTTAGAACGCGCGAAACCGTCGTCATAAAAAGCCTTGTAACCGCAAAGCATTTCGTTGCGGCTGTCGAAAGTATATAAAGCCTGTTCGCGCCACACGCAGTCCTCGTAATGCTCGTGCATACAAAGCGCGAGCGTTCTTATCGCAACCGAAGTTATTTTCTCGTGTAACGGGCTGTCCGCCGCAAAAACTCTTTTCTTAACGGGATAATCGACGGAAAGAAGGGTGATTTTGCCGACCTTAATCGGTTGTTCCGTTTTAACCTCTATATAGCGAAGCCCGAGCCTGCGGAAGGGGTTCACATACTTGTTTTCGCCTCTTTTCGCGATATATTCGAAAGAAAAATCGCGATTGCCGACAATTCTTGCCACTTCGCCGTTTCTTATATGCTCGCCGTAAGAAATAAGGATTTTTTGTTCGGTTTCGGAATAAAAATCGAGATAAATCTGCCCCGAATATTCCTTTTTAAGATCGAAAAGATAAACGCCGTTTTCTTGTTTTATCTCCTCGGAAAATACGGGCGCGGAAACGACCGATTTTTTTACCGGGCGGGGCGAAAACTTTACGTTTCTTGCCAAAGCGAAACTTTTATGCCACAAATCGGGCTTCATTTCGCCGCATTTCGTCGCGTCGAATAAAAAAGAATAACCTATCTGTGGCGTGAGCGACTTTTTATAGCCGTTTTGATAGCGGATATCCGAGCGTGAAAGGGTATTTTCGTTACTCGCGGCAAGGATTTTTCCGTTCGACGATATCTCGAAAATAACGCCCGCGCCGTCGTCTATAGAAGATGAACAGTTTATGCCCTGATACCATACTACGATTTCGATTTCGTTTTCTTTTTCGGTCAGAAAGTCGTTTAAAGGCAATTCGTCATAGTATTTTTCGTCACGATAACCTTTATACGACCCGAAAAACGCTAATTTCCCGTTTATGTAAGCGGCGTAATCGGTTTCCGCCGCGATAAAAAGCGTTGCGTTTTTTTCGGTTACGGTCGCCCTGAAATCGGCGTATTCGTCGGGAGACGGGTTCTCCCTCTCCCATATCCATTTTGATTTTTCAAACATAATCTTATTTTTAAAAAATTATATGCGGCGGCGCGCCGCCGCATAATTACAATTATCTCACGTTAAAGATTTCCGATTTTCAGATTATATCAGAAATCTCGTTTTTTATCAAGTAATCGCTAATCTTTCCCCCAAAAAAGGATTTACCCTTTGCCTCTGTTTTTTCGTCTCCGCCGAAAAGGTCGGTCGTTTTCGTGATAACCTCGCCTTTTTCGCTGTCTGCATAAACGTTTGCGGACGGCGCGAACACGGAAATTTCCGTTCTGTTTTTAAGCGGCGAACAGGTGAACGAATAACGCGCAATCGCCCCGTTTTCAAAATAAGTTACGATAAAACCGTGCGGATAGCCTTTTTCGGAAGTTATTTTATCGCATTTATAAGCCTTCGACCCGATAAGCGACGAGATGAACGCCATATCGCTTTCAAGTTTTTCCTTTAAATCTTCCTTGCGGCAATTAACCGTCATCGAAATCGTTTTAACGGCATTCTCGGCGTTCTTTCCGATAAATTCCGAAACCGCAGAATAAATTCCGCCCGAACTTTCATTTTTAACCGACTTTTCGCACGCCATAGCCTCGGAAATCTTCGGCAACGGGTGTTCGAGTCGCTTTTCTTCTGCGCCGAAAGCTAAGCGGTGACTTTGAATAGAGTCCGCAAGCTCGCTTATGCCGAGCGGGCGTTTACCCGTTTCGAGATAGGAAATATAATCTGCGACAAGTTTGCTGTCTCCGCCGCTGTGGCTTTCCTTATCCTCGATTTCCTCGTTCACGTCTATGATTTTATCGGTACCGTCGAAAAGCGAAAGCCTTATCGTACCGTCCTCGAGCCTGCCGCTGAGCTTTCCTTTACTACCGAAAACCCTTGTTATGCGGTAAGTTTCGTAAAGCGAAAAGCCGTGCATCAGAAGGTTTGCGGTAACGCCGCCGTCGAAAAAAACGCTGACCGTCTGACGGTCGCAAACGTCGTTGGGGCAAGCAAACACGCACTGCCCGTAAAGATTATCCTCGGGGCGCAAAAAGTTCGCTATATTTTCGGGTGTGAACTCGAAACCGTAAGGCACGCAAAGCGTTCCCGGGGCTTTAACCGAAAATTCGTAAGCGTTGTAACGGCAGTCTTTCAATTTGCAGTCCAAGCACCTTTCGGGCGTTCCCTCGGGTTTATGCTCTTTCGTGTAGAACTCGAGCGTTCCGAACGATTCTTCCCTTTCGTCCTTTTTGCCGACGAACCAGGAAATTATATCGAGGTCGTGACAACATTTCTGCAAAATTATCGGGCTTGTTTCCTTTGAGCCATGCCATTTGCCGCGGATAAAACTGCACATATAATGGCTGTAAGCAACGTTTTCCGCCTGCTCCACGCTTAATACTTCGCCTATAACGCCGTCGGCGATAAGGGTTTTCATCTTCTGGTAAAACGGAGTGTAACGGAGATTGTGGCAGACCACCACGTCACGTCCAAACTTTTTAGCGGCGGCGTAAATTTCGTCGCACTCTTTCATTGTGGGAGCAACGGGCTTTTCCAGAAGCACGTCGTAACCGAGCGACAAAGCTTTTACGGTCTGTCTGCAATGAAGTCCGTCGAGGGTGGCTACGATTAAAACGTCCGCGCGCTTTTTTTCGAAAAACTTTTCCTCGCTTGAAAAAAGATCTTCGTCCTTAACGCCGTAAAGTTCCTTTGCCTGCTTAAGGCTCGCGGGGGAAATATCGCAAACGGAAACTATCTTCGCGTTGTCGTGTTTTACTATGTTGTTTGAATAAACCGAGCCTCTGTTACCTAATCCTAAAACTGCAAATGTAATCATTTTTACTCTCAAAACGGCGATTTTTCTTTAAAATCGACCTGTTTTTGTTGTTTTTATTTATTTTTTTGCCTTTCCCGAAATCTTTCGGGAAAGGCAAAATTTAAGTTTTGTAGGCTAATGTTTCTTCTTTTAACCGATTTTAACCGAGAAGAGTCTCTGCCCAGGTAATATTTTTGATTGTCGCCGTTTCGAAGCCTGCCAAAGTGAAGCTTTCGCCCATAGCTTTTACGTTGAATTCGAAAATATATTCAACACCCGTCTGCAACGTATAATACGGAGACCAGTTCGTAGCCGACATCAAATTAAGAACCTTATTGTTATCGGCAGCGGTGTAAACATTCCAATAATAAATTCCGTTTGCCCCGCCATCTGCGCCCAAAGCGCCGCCGAAGCCGCCGCTCGGGTAAATATTATCCCAGAAAGCCGTTACCGATCCGTAGTTATAACCGAAGTTATAATCGTACTGCGCAGGGGTCATCTTCTTGTAGGACGGGAAGGAATCGAACGTTACGGTGAAACGAAGGTAATCATAAGAAGCCGTCTTCGTCGTATCAACTGTGAGCCAATGAAGTCCGTTGGCGTCGCCCGCAACGGTCGTGTCTACTTTGTAATTGCCGTCCGCGTCCGCTACTATTTCTTTGCCGTTCTGGAAGAGTTTACCCTTGGTCGGGTCTTCCGCCGCTACGACGGTGATATCGAACTGCGCAGTAAACTCTTTTCCGTAGTAAGTTACGGTTACGGTGACTTTCGCCTGACCTTCGCTCACGCCTATAACCTTACCGTTTTCAAGCTTTACGGCTTCGCTATCGGAAACCGCGTGAAGCGTGTATTCGGAAGCGGAAACAACCGTTTCGCCTATTTTAAGCTGAGCGTTGATAACCGCGTCCTCGAGAACCTCGACAGAAGTTTTTTCGGGAACAGCCGTTAAAACGGGGCGTTTTGCCGCGTTTTCGGTTATCGTTACGGGAAGAAGCGCGGTTTTGCCTGCGGAGTTCTTCGCAACGATATTCGCAGCGCCCGCGCTTACGCCGATAGCTTTGTTTCCTTTAACGACAAGGATTTCTTCGTTATCGGAAGTGAAAGTAAGGGTCGATAAATCGTTGGTAGTTGCCGAGAAATCGAATTCCGTCCATTCGTCCGCTTCAACGTTTTCTTTGTTGAAAGTAATTTCGGTTTTGTTATAATCTACCCATTCGATCTTGGTAAATACGGCGTTTTCGAAACCGTAAAGGGTTATGTCGCCCGTCTTTTCGGTATCGATATCAAAAGTATATTCGGTATCGAGCGCAAGCGCGCTTACATATCCGAAGCCCGAGGACGACCAGTTAGGACAATTATAATGTTCAAAATACAACGCTCCGGTATTGTCGTAAATTCTTACGTAGCCGTATTCGGTGGGGCTACCGTCTGCCGCAAACGCTCCCGCGTACATTCCGTCGGCATAATCGTTATCGAAAAGCACGTTTATGGAATTATATCTGTAACCGAACTCGTAACCGTTCTGAACTACGTTCGCCGAGAACGCTTTGAACTTAACCGTGAAACGAATTCTTCTCATTCCGAGCGCGCTCTTAACGGCGTACGCGTCGAATTTAAGAGTTTTATCGGCGTTTGTCGCGTCGGGAGTTACGCTTCCGTCTTCAGCCGCCGCAACTTCTTCTCCGCCCTGGAAAAGTTTACCTGCGGACGGATCGACGGGTTTCTCGGCAGCGTTTACCTTTACGGCAACGTCTGCCGTGAAAGTTTTGCCCCAGAAAGTAACGGTTACGGTAACCGTAGCTTCGCCCGCCTTCAAAGCGGTGATTTCTTTGCCCGCGACAGCGATAATTTCAGCGTCTTCGGATGTATACGCAATCGTATACGCGTTTTCGGAAAGAGCCGCTCCGCCTACTTTGAACGCCGCGTTTATAGCAACGGTTTCAAGCTCGCTAAGCTCAACGTTGCCTGCTTCGACGACGGGGCGGTTAACCGCGTTTTCTTTTATTGTTACGGGGAGCTTAACCGTTACGCCGTTTGCCGTTGCAACGATGTTAGCCGCGCCCGCCTTGATACCGATAGCTTTGTTGCCTTTCACAAGGAGAACCTCTTCGTTATCGGAAGTTAATTCGATATCCGAGCCGTCGTTGGAAACAGCCGAGAAACCGAATTCCGTCCATTCGTCCGCTTCAACGCTTTCTTTATCGAAGGTTACTTCGGTTTTATCGAAGTTTACCCACTTAATAGCGGTGAACGTAGCCTTGTTAAATCCGAGAAGGGTGACGTCGCCCGTTATTTCGGTGTCGATTTCAAAAGTATATTCGGTGTCCGCTTCGAGCTTGGGAATATATCCGTAGTGCGAAGACGACCAGCCCTCTTTGTCGTAATGCTCGAAAATCTTTTCGCCTTTTGCGTTATAAACTCTGAGATATGCTTTTCCGTTGGGAGTTCCGTCGGGAAGGTTTGCGAACGCGCCGACGTATGCGCCTTCTTCTTTGCCGTCGCTGTTTACATAGCAGTTGTACCAACCGACCGAAACGCTTCCGTAGGTATAACCGAACGAGAAATCGCCCGCTCCGGGAAGCGTGATGTTCTTGTTTATTATTTCGCTGAATTTAACGGTGAAACGGATTTTCTTATATCCGAGCGCGCTCTTCGTTGCAAAGGGATCGAATGTAAGAGTGTTACTCTCCTTGCTCGTATCCATAACGTAATATCCGTTTTCGTCGGGAGTAAGCTCTTCGCCGCCCTGATAAAGCTTGCCGATCGAGGGATCGACGGGCTCCTCGGCTTTTTTAACCGTTACTTTAACGGTTTTAGTAAATTCTTTTCCGCAGTAAGTGATTTTTGCGGTAACGTCGGCCTCACCGACCTTAAGCCCCGCGACAACGCTACCGACAATCGAGATTACGTCGTTTTCCGCCGCAGTATATTCGAGGGTGTATTTGCCTGCCGCAACCGTATTACCGCCGACTTTAAGGATCGCTCCGAGATTGCCCGAACCGAGTTGTTCGATTTCCAACCCCTCAAATTCGACTGCAGGACGATTTGCGGCTTGTTCGTTTACGGTAACGTTAAGCTCTGCTTTTTTGCCGTTAGCCGTAGCGATAACCTTTGCGCTTCCGGCCTTCAAGCCGACGATTTTGTTGCCCGAAACATAAAGGACTTCGGGATCGCTTACCGTATATTCGACGGCGGAACCGTCGTTGGTGACCGCATTAACCGAAGTTTCCGTCCATTCGTCGACGGAAATCGATTCGTTTTCAAACGAAACTACGGTTTCCTCTTTCTTAGCCCATTCGAAGCCCGTGATAACGGCGTCGTCGAATCCGCTGAAAGAAATGTCGTGAGTTTTGCTTATATCAAAAAGGAAAACATACTCGGTGTTCGTTTTAAGAGGCTCGATATAATCCGACCAGTTGCCGTGAGTACCCGAGGCGTCGTTAACCTGTTTCTGATAATAGTCGAGAAGAAGATTACCGCTTGCGTCGAGAATCTTCCAATAGCCGTAGCCGTAAGGCGCGTGGTGAGCGGGTTTCATAGCGCCGCCGTACGCCTTGCCCTCATAGTCGTTATCCCAGAAGAGCCATACGAATTCGCCCGCGGCGGGATCATCGGTATATTCCGTATATTTATAACCGAAGCTGTAATGATAAGCGGCTATCGTGGAATCTACAATCGCAGCCGACGACGAGCAGAACGCATTAAATTTAACTTTGATTTTCAAAAGCTCATAGCCCATATCGAGCATTGTCTTTGCGTTGTCGAAAGTTATCCAACGAAGTCCGTTTTCGTCGGCGGGTTTGGTTTTATCTACAACGTATTCTCCGTTTTCGTTGGGAGTAATCGCTTCGCCGTCCTGATAGATAGCGGGCTCTTCCATAAAGAATACCGCGATTCTGAACGTATAAACGTTTTCGCCCTGAGTAATTTTACCGTAGAAAAGCTTCTGTCCCGAAACGTTGAAGTCCGCTCTCGGAAGAGTGATATTGCCTTCTTCGTCTACGCTGTAAGTCTTGCCGTTGATTTCTACGGCATATTCGCCTTCGAGTCCTTCTTTAACGGCGGAAACGGCAAGTTTTGCTTCTGTCGCGCCTTCGGCGAAAATGACTTTGGCTTCTTTTTCGACGATTATGTCTTTTTCGGCTTTGAACTGTACCGAACGATAAGTCGTGCTTGCGGTGAGCTTGGTTTTACCCGAAGCGAGCGCGGTGACCTTTCCTTCCGCGTCCACGCTTGCGACAGTCGGGTTGTCGACGGAGAACTGAACTACGTAATCTCCCGCGTCCACGCCCGAAAGGCTCGCGCTGAATTGCGAAGTTTCGCCGAGAGCGATATCGCCGTTACCGATAACGGAAAAAACGGGACGATTTTCAGCCTTTTCGTTTACCGTTACTTTCAGTTCCGCAGTCGCGCTGCCGGTTTTCGTCTTTGCGGTTACGGTTGTAGACCCCGCTTTCAAAGCGGTTATGCTGCTTCCGCGAAGATAAAGAACGGACGCGTCCTTGGCAGTGAGCGTTACCGACGCTTTGTCCGTAGACGAAGCCGTAATTCGCACGGTTTCCCATTCGTTCATAGTGAGACTTTCTCCGCACGAGAAAGTAATCGATGCTTTTCCCGCGCTCGAAGAAGAGGTCGATTCGGTCGAGCCGCTCTCCGAATCCGTCGCGCCGCGGCACGCGGTAAGCGCAAAGCAGAACGCCAGAACAATCGCCATAATCGCAACAAATTTTCTGATGCTTTTTTTCATATTTACCTCCATATATTTTTCACCGCAGGCGGAATTTATATTTCCCCGCCTGTATCGGTTTTATCCTTTATTTGTTATCGGTGTTCGTGTCCGACGAAAATCGAATCGCAACCGAGAGCTTTAAGTCCTCTTTATCCTGTCGATTTAGCAAAGTCGAAAGACTTTCAAGCCTTTTTAAGCCGCAAGATAAAGGTATCTTCCGCCCGCGGGGCTGTAAATGAACGCGTTGAAATCGAACGCGGCAAGTCTGCCGTAATTTTCGTCGTTCTTATCTTCGACAACGTGTCCTACCTGAATCGTATCGAAAGCACGCCATTCGATAGTAAGTCTGAAATACTTTTTGCCCGCCTCTTTGCTCGTCTTCGCGCTGGCAAGCCAGATCTTTCTCGCAAATTCGAGACAACGGTTGTTTACCGAGGATCTGTTAGCCGAAACCGCAGTGTCGATAGCTCCGTCATTGTTTATGACGCAGTTTCCTTTATAGTTGCCGGTGTAACCGTCCGAGGTCTTCCACAATCTGTGGAAAAGCGGCCTTTGCGAGGCGAGGTGGTGGCTGTCTACGTCCATTTCGAGAACTCTGAGAGTGTCCTTAACTGCGCTTTCGCCGTCTTTCTCGGCGTAAATCTTATCCGACCAGGTCACGTCCGAAATAAGGGCGTTCTGAATACCCGTCAAAGCAACGCTTCCGTTAAGATCGCCTTCGGCGTTTATTTCGAGGATATATTTCTTGTTCGGGGAAATCGCGTTGCCGTGAGAGCCGTCCGCGAATACCTTTTCGCCCGTTTCCGCGTCGTACAACGTGACGTCGGAAGCGGCTTTGCCGTTATCGTCGGTCGCAAACGAGCCGCTTACGGGAGTACGCTCGGTAACGTCGTCGCTGTTGAAGAACAGATATTTTTCCTGCTGATGAACGAGAGCGAAGAAATTGAACTCGTCCTTTCCGAGCGTTTTTCCGTATTCCTCGACGCCGTCTATGCAAGGCGCGCCGTGGATATGAGCGGAATTGTATTTGATTTTGAAACGAACGTATTTATAGCCCGATTCCATTCTTTCTTTGGTCTGTTTCTTGGTGCTTAAGAAATGCGCGCCGTAGAACGTGGAACACCAGTTGGGTTCGATCGTCCAGAATCCGTCCGCGCTCGTGTCGTAAACGCCGTTTTCCGAAGCGGCGGGAGTATTTTTCATATACCAGCCGTAAGTGGACATTCCCACGCCGTTATCGTCCGGGAAATAAGCTCCCGTATAAGACCAGGTGCTTCTGTGAAGCGAAGCATAATTCGGGTAAAGGTCGTAAGTGGTTTCGTAAAGAACTTCGTAGAACTTATCCGAAGTATCGGCGGTTTCGCCGTCTTTTTCGGAATACATTCTGTCCGACCAGGTAAGGTCGGAAATAACCGCGTCCTCAACGCCCGCTATTAAAAGCGCGTTGTGGTAAGGTCCTACCGTTATGTCGAATTCAAATATATATTCTTCTCCGACGTTTATTATATCGCCGTTTTGCTTAGTTCCGCCGATCGTGTCGAGGACGATGCTGCCGTCGGGTTTATAAACGTTGAACGTTGTATCCGCGTTTCCGCTGCGTTCCAGCACATAGCTGTGAGCGGGAACGTACTGCGCGCTTTCAGACCAGCGGCTTTCTCTGCGGGTCGTTCCGTTGCCGAGACATTTAACGACGATTTTGTCGTTAAGCTGAAGCTGAACGGATTTTTCCGTGGTTTCCGTTTCTTTGCCGTCGTTTATCACATAAACGAACTTTTCCGCGCCTTCGAGATCGGTCCAGGTCGCAAGTCCCGTTTTGGAAACTTTAACGACGGGCGCGAAATACCTCTGCAAATTCGTGTTTTCTTTGTCGCCGTCACCGCCGGAAGTCGAACTTCCCGAAGGGGTCTTTCCGCACGAAGCAAGTCCGAACACGGTCATCGCCGCGACGAGCAAAGCCAGAATTCTCATCATCATCTTTTTCATATAAGATATCTCCTTGTCGATATTTTATCGAAGTTTATCCGCCGCCCTTTCCGTTTTATCGAGGAAAAGAAACGGACGGAATAATTTTTAACTGCCTGATTTCCCGTTTTACGGGATATCACTCTTTAAGTCCGCCTACGGACACGTTTCCTATGAGTTTCTCGGAAGTGAATAAGAACACTACGAGAATGGGGATCATTAAAAGGAAACAGGTTGCGAGCGTGAGCGGCGTACTTGTGCCGGCTATACTCGTCGTGTCGGTCGTAAATCTGTACAAGCCGTAAGAAAGCGTGGGCTTGGACGGGAAATACAGAAGCGGAGTCTGATAATCGTTCCAGAAACCTATGAACGAAAGCAGCCACATTGTGGAGAACGTCGCTTTTATCATAGGCATCATTATCGTCATCATAACGGTAAAGTTGCTCGCGCCGTCAATCCAGGCGGCTTCCTCGAAATCTTTCGGGAAACCTTTGAATGCGACGTTGAATATAAGGAACGTCGTTCCGCCGACGAAGTTTGCTTTCATTATCATCATTCCCCAAAGGGAATCATACAACCCGAGGGCGCGCATTATACGCAGTTCGCTCGGCATAGATCCTACTATCGGCAAAATCATCGCGACGATTACCACACCGTCGATAATTCTGCAGATTTTGAAATCGAAACGCGCGGTGATATACGCGACGAAGCAGGTTACCGCTATGTTCACGAACGAACACGCAACCGAGTAAACGAGCGTGAACCAGAGCATATGCTCCATATAATAGGTGTGCGAGCCTGTATCGGTGTAAACCGAAACCGCGAATTCCTTGAATACCGTAGCGTAATTTTTGAAACGCAACGGGAAATTTATCCCGAACGGGTGAAGTTCCGCGTTGTTGTTCGTTTTAAGCGAAAGGTTTACGCCCCATAAAACGGGAAGCAGAAACGACGCCGTGTAAAGAATAAGCAACACGAATACTATTACGGCAAAGGGCGAAACGCCCGATTTGTTTTTTTGTTTTTCCATCAGTTCACCTTCGGTCCGAGTTTTTGAAGCAACCATTTGAAGAAGAACGTGAGCGGCGCAGCTACGAGCGTCATCATAACGCCGAGCGTAGCTAAGCCCGGATAACGAACTTCTTCAGCCATAGAAACTTCTCTGTACAAGTAGTAACCGAACGTCATAACGGCGGGCGGCGCGGAAGTTCCCCACAACGAATACAAGTTGATCTGGTTTGTGAATATCGTTGCCACGGACGTGTAAAAAAGCGTGGAGAACGTGGGATATATCATCGGGAAAACGATGTATATAAACTCCTGAATGTTGCTCGCGCCGTCAAGTCTCGCGGCTTCGGATATGGAATCGGAAATTCCGTTCATCGCCCCGAGATACATAAGCATTAAGCTTCCGAAACTCAGCCACAGATAGAAAAACATAACCGCCCCGTATCGGGTATCGGGGTTACTTAAAAGCCCTCGTATGCTCTTGTGGAAAAGATTCGACCAGATAGCCGGGATAGCCACGTCGCAAACCTTTTTATAAATCGTAACCGTTATTACTATCGAAATTATCGTGGGCAAAAACAGCATTATTTTGAAAAATCTGTACCCGACGAATTTTCTGTAAATAAAGTATGTCGCAAACAAAATGAGCGGCGACATAAGCTGCACTATGACAAACGACAACACGGAGTTTTTGACTACGCTGCCGAAAATATCCTGACTTATGAAGTCCTTCCAGACAAATTCGAAGTTATAAAAACCCGCCCATTGATATTCGCCGTCGACATAGCGTTGGAAAGTCATCAATATCGAGTTGATATTAACCCCGATATAGAAAATTCCGAACTGAATAAGCGGAAAAAGAAGCATTCCGTAAACGAAAAACGCGTCTTTTCTTCTTTTTGCGCCGAGTTTGGCTATTTTTTTCCGCTTCGGGAAGAGCGAGGATACTTTGAGTTTCAAAGAGTACCACGCCCACCCGAGGCGATTTACCGCCTTTTCGAATAAGGTCGGCTTTTCAGATTTTGTTCTTTTTCGCATTGTTACACTTCGTTTATAGAATTATCCTTTACGGATTATTTACCGATATCTTTTCCGAAATTGGTTTCCCAGAACTCCTTACCCTGACATTCTACCATAGACTTGAAGTAGTCCCACGAGGTAGTGTTCTTGTTGTTGATGAATCTCTGAGCGAGTATCGTTTCCTGCTTTCCGTAAGCCTCGAAAACAAGGTAGCCCGAGCAGGAGAATCTTTCGTAGTTGGAGCGGACGATCGTCTGCTTGGAGTACGGGAATACGAAATTCGTCGCAGAGTGAAGTTCGTAGTTATGTTTTGCAACGCTCGTGAGCGTGGATTTCTCCGCGTCCGAAAGGTCATACGTGTAAGGACGAGCCGAAGAGGTCGTGGAAGTGAATTCGTAAAGCGATTCGTGAGTGTGAAGGAACTTGATGAACTGCTTTGCGACCTTTAACGTCGTTTCGTCCGTAGTCGTCTTTTTATTAACGAAAATTACCGTTGCGGTGTTGAACGCAAGAGCGGACCCTTCGCCGACCTTGCTTGCGTTAGCCTTGGGAAGGGGCAGAAGTCCGAAGCGGCGGTTTTCCGCGCGATACGCGTTGTTATTGTAATCGACAGCCATATCCTCGAACATATTCTTCGCTTCGTTCTGCCACCAGCTTCCGTCGATAAGCATCGCTCTGTCCTTGATGTCGGGAGCGGCGGAGAGAATGAACCGTCTTTCGGCGTCCTTCTGGCTCGTATCGCTTACGCACGTTTCGGGGTCGTAATTTCTCCCGTCGGAAAGTATTCTCTTGATGAAGTTGATCGCTTCGTACTTTCCTGCCTGACGCTGAAGTTCGTAACCGTTGGCGTCGGTGATGGCAACCGATTCGGTTTCGTAAGTTCCCGTAGCGGCGTTATAAGTGTCGAGTTTGATAAGGTCGCTCGCCGTTCCCGAAAGAGAATAGTTAAGACCCATCTGATCTACGCCTTCGTAATCCGTCCAGAGGTTATAAGCAAGGTAATTGAGGTATCTCAAAGTTTCCTGCGCCCCGGGCCAGGTAAGGGGGAATACGTCGCGCGCGTTCATACGGAGACAAAGCTTGAAGAAATCGTCGTAAGTCGCGGCGCAGCCGTCGTCATACGTTCCCGCTTTTCCGTCGGGTCCGTTGCCGCGCTTAACGCCGGCTTTCAAAGCGTCCGTATAGCTCATTTCGCTTGCTTTCCCTACGACTTTTCCGCCTTCGCCGATCCAGTTTCCGTTAGTGTCCTGAATAAAGCCTTCCGCGTCGCCGTAGCCTTCCGCAGCGTAATAAAATCCGTATTTTTCAAACACGTCAAGGTCGTAAACGATACCTACGGTTGCCTCATAGAAAGGTACGCCGTAATATTTTCCGTTTTCGTCCGCGTCGAGATAGTCTCTCATTTCGACGTTCATTATCTCGCCGATGGTCTTGGTGTCGTTTGCGTAAGCGGAATCGACGCTGCCGGTGATGAGATCCCGATTTACGGGCGTGTTCACCACGTCGGAGATGTCGACGAGGTATTTGCTCGAAGCGTCCTTGATGTCCACAAGGTTGTAATAGTTGACGTTTTCGGCAAGAATAACGTTCTGCGCCCAGCTCGACATGGTGTTTTCGATCTTACCCGAATACCGCGGGCTGTCGTCGATAGTGATCTGAACGCCCTTCTTTCCGTTTCCGAAATCGTAATCCTTGTATTTTTCGGTGAATCTTTTTACCGCCTTATTAAGCCAGGCGTTTCCGTATCCGCCGTTGAAGTTACCGACGAGGAGCTGAACTTTCGTGGTGTCTACGCTTGTTCCGCCTGTGTTTCTGTCACAGGAAGCCCCCACAGTCGCAAGCATACATACCGCCATTGCCGCCGATAAAATTTTACTTACTTTTTTCATTTCTTTCCTCCCGAAATCGCCTTCGCTCTGTATTCTGAAGGCGTTTCTTTCATTTTTCTTTTAAAGTGCACCGCGAACGCCGAAGCGGAATTAAATCCCGTAAGCATCGCGGTATCCGTTACGCCCTTGCCCATCGCAAGGAGTTTGCACGCCTGTTTTATTCTGAAATCTATCAGATATTCGAGCGGAGAAACCCCCGTCACGTTTTTGAATATCGTGCTGAAATATGATCTGTTGAGATAAACGGCTTCGGCGATCATCGTGACGTTTATGTCAAGGTGATACTGCATATGAATGAATTCCTTAGCTTTCGCAACGTATTCGTTTTCGTCCGTACGCGGCTTTTCTTCGCCCTCGAACGCTTGCGCGAAATAAGAAATCACTTCGAAAAACTTACCCACGCTTTCGTACGCGGAAGCGGAATTACCCTTTTTCGCCGTTTTGTAAATCTCTTCGACGACGGTCATTTTTCCGTCGAGCGAACACACCCTCTTTTCGTTCGAAAACCCTATCGCGCCGAAAAAGTCGTCGTTTCCGTAGGTGTCGACGATAACGGAATAAATTTCGAATTCGTCCGTTCCCGTGGAAACAAAAGTAAACTCTTCGTTCTTCCTGACGTATACGGTTTCCCCGCGGGAAAGGTCGCGCCAGGTTTTTCCGCCCGAACTCGCAAACCCCGTTCCGTTCGCCACGAAACACAGGCTGTCGAACGGGTATTTTATCGTTTCCGAGCCGCCGACCGTTTCCGCTTTCGTATATTCGATTTTAAGATTTCGCAGATTTACGTCGTTGAACCCGACGTTATCCGCTACAAAATTAACCATATTCTTTACCTTACCGAATTAAAGTTAAATCGTAAACGTATATCCGTCGCGAAGCAACGTATAACCTTCCGGAACGGCTTTCTCGAGCAAATCGAGGTCTTTTGCCGCGCCGTGGAAAATGTGAGTTAAATAGCACTGCGTCTTCTCGTCTATGATTCCGAGAGACATAAGTTCTTTTCTGAGTTCGTCGTTATCGAAAAAGTTCATATGCGCTTTATCCGAAGAACAAACAAGCCCGTAAGTGGAATCGACGATCATCGCGTCGAGCTTTATTCCGTTTTTTACGAAATAATCGAACACGCTTCTCTTGAAATATCCCGTATCGGTGGCGTAAAGCAAGGTTTTATCACCCTCGCGCACCAGATATATGAAACAGTTTTCCTCGGGGATATGTTTCGCGGGCAACGCCGTAACGACGTATTTCCCCGCCGTGAACGTTTCGAAAGGCTTATGAACGGTGTATTCGCTGCTCTGATCGTAAACGTTATAACCGTTTATCATTCCGCGGGATTCGTGTACGTAAGTGCCCTTTTTCTTCGCGTATCCGTTTCTTTCGAAAGCGTTTCTTATCGCGGTGTTTCCGTGAATGGTAACCGTCTCCACCGGCAGGCAGAACGACGACCAGTCTCCTCTCGCGAAGAAATCGTCCGCATAGAAATGGTCGCAATGGCTGTGCGTAACGAGTATGTTTTCGATTTTTCCGAGCTCCACGCCCATTACCAGCGAACGATAATAAGTGTCGGGCGGGAAATCCACGAGCATATCGTCGTTTATCAGTATCTGACTGCGCGTTCTGTAAATTTTACGCTCGCGCGCTTGTCTGCATAGATCGCAATTGCAGAATATGGCGGGGATTCCCTCCGACGCGCTGCAACCCAAAACGGTAATTTTCATTGTTATCTATCTTCTTTTACTTTCTGATGTTTTTTACTTTCCGATGTCTTCAGATATCTTCGCCCCGTTTTCCTTTCGGGGCGATTTTTATCAACCGATTAAAGCCTTTTGCCGTTTTTGACCGCTCGGTTTTGTTCGGCTCTGCCAGGCTCGGCTTATTCGGCTTCGACGACTTTGATGAACGCCGCTTGCGAAGCTTCGAGCGACATTATAAACGAATTGTTTACGACGTCCAGCGGCTCGAATTTACCGGTCTTGTAGTTATACGTTTCGAGGTGATCGATATTCGCGTTGTCGTCGAGAAGGAATTCCTGATCGTGCATTGCCTTTCCGAAGGAATTGTTTACGATGTTGAGGTAGTAAACGGGGGATTCGTGATCGTTGGACAGGAACTTCGTGATAAGAAGATCGGTCGAACCGAGACCTTCTTTATTGATTATGAAGCCCGTCGCGGGAAGCATTTTTATACCTATCTGCGAGCTGGTCATATATGATTCCGTAACCTTATATTCGGTAAGTCTTACGTTAGCGTCGAGCGCGCGGATCTGCTTATGATACTCGGTAAGTCCTTCGAGAATTTCCGGGTGAAGAACCGATCCGTCGATCGCAAAAATAGCGTCCGAACAACCTTCCGCAGGGTACATAGTGTAATTGAAATAGGTGAACTGCGTAGCTCCGAGAGCAAGATTGGTGTTGAAATGCCAGATAATTTCTTTGAGATTAGGCATTCTCGCCCCCGCCCACGCGCAGGACTGCGGATACATCGCAATTCTCATATTTTTAGCGTTCGCAAGCTGACGGACTTGGTCCATAAGGGCAAGAGTCGCGTAGTTTACGCCGCCGTTTAAGAACGGATAAGCGTCGAAACTTATCATATTTACTTCGCTGCCCGCCTTATTTACCCATTCCGCCATATATTCGTAGCTGCCGATATGGTTTACGAGCGCGTCGAGACCTAAAAGATTGCCGTCCGCGTCGGTAATTCTCGCGTAATATCTCGCCCACTTGGCGAACTCGTCGAAAGAAGACAATGCAGGTTCATCGACCAGTTTAACGCCTACGCAGTTTTTAAGGTTGGGGATAATTCTACGAGCGTCGGCAACGGCGTCGGAATTTATCATCGACTCGCGGCGGACGGACGATTCGTGGTCGTTCGCAAGACCCGAAAGCTCGGAGAAATAATAAACCATATTATATTCCTGCATAAGCTCGTCGATTTTGCCCCACCATTTGCTGTCGGTAAGGTCGCGGGAAATGTAGGATTTTTCCGTTTCGGTAAGCATACCCGATTTCGGCAAAGTACAGATCATCGGCATAAAGTTAAGCCCTGCGTAGTACAATCTTTCAACCTGATCTTTACCCGACCAACCCTTTGCGGTGTCCGCGAAAGAAACGTAACTCCCGATACGGATATCGTCCTTTTCGACGGGTCTTGCGAGAATGTTGTCGGGAGTCCAGCCGTCAAATTCCTCTTCGGAGGACGAAACGCTTTCGCTGCCTGCGGAGGATGTGCCGGTGTTTCCGCCCGCGCAGGACGCCATAAGCGCAGCCGATGCCGCAAAACAAGCGGCGAGAATCATCGATAAAAACTTTTTCATTCTTTTTCTCCCTGATTTCGACGCGTCTCGTTTTTATTGCGTTTTCGTTGCGTTTTTGCTTCGCTTCGTTACGTTTTACCGCGTTCCGTTGCGTTTTTTGCTTCGCTTCGTTACGTTTCATTTTCCGACGCGCGCCGATTTCATTATTTTATTTTGATATGGTTTTTTTGATTTGTTTTCGGTATTTTATAATAAGTATACAGCAATTCGGAATGTTATTTATGCTATAAACGATTTCTTTGCTTACTGCAGTAAGCAAAGAAGAGGTTACCTCTTCCGAACTTTTTATTATTTTATTTTGCCTTTCGTATTCGTCACGATACCACTACACCATAACTATAACATAACTTTGCCGAAAAAATCATAAACCTAACGAAAATCTTATGTAAATTTTAGTTTTAGTTTGCGCAATTTATTTTACGTTTGCGTTTTTTCGGTTTTCGGGTTTTCCGCTTTTCGGTTTTTCGGGGTCGTGGTTTTGGTTGTCGGGGTTTCCGAGAATAAGCCTCGCGCATATCCCGCCAAATTCCGTTTTATGCCTTTATTATAAATCCGAATCATTCCCGAAACAATTCGATTTGTTGGTTAAATGAATTTGAATTGTTAGCCGATTTACATTCGTTTTTATCCCTCGAAATCGCATTTTTGCCCGAAATTTCGCGTATTTTTGTTGTTTTAAGGATTAAAACGCCCTTATCAAGCCGAAATATCAAATCGGATATCGAATCGCCGTAAACCTGTCTGAAAAACGCAATGCGAATATTTACGGCAAAAAAGCGACATAAAAAATAACGGACGCTCCCGAAAAAACGCCCGCAACAATCAATTAAATTTATTAAAAGTCTGCATATAAGTCGATTATCGCGCAAATATTCAACTCATCGCCTTAATTTACGACACATATATTCAACTGCAATAAAATTTTCATTTTTAATGTTTCGACTTATGCAGTCTTGCCCCTGCCGAAAGGCAGAAAATAAAAAAGGAGTAAAAAAATAAAAAAAGTAGGCGGCTTTCAAGCCGCCCCTTTTACATCGGTTAATTCTTTTTGATAAAATCAAACGTTTTTTCGGCCATATCGCCGATCGATACGCTGCCATAACCGGCAAGCGTACTTTCAAGAGTGTCGTTTACTCTGTCTTTCCAGTATGACGGTATGGCGTTATAACCGATAGCCGTACCTAATACGGAACCTACGGTTGCGCCGTTGCAATCCGTATCGAAGCACGCGCCGACAGCCATACAGATTGATTTGCCGTAATCTTTGTTGCCGTATAAAAGCGCTGCGGTAACTATTTCGGCATTAGAAATCGTATGACACCAGTGGTAGCTTAATTCCTCGTTCCAGCGCGTTCTGATATCGGCTATGCAACTCTCCGCCGAAACGCCTTTTTCATAGTTTTCGATTATGTCCGAAATTGCCTTATGCAATCTCGAAGTCGAAGGAATTTGCGAAAGCCCCGTAAGAATTATGCGCTTAACGTCATCGGTAACGTAAGCCTCGGCTATCATCGCGGCAACCCACATAGAACCGTAAACCCCGTTTTTAACGTGTGAAACGCGCGCGTCGCGATAAGCCATCTCCGCCGCGGTTTCGGGGTCGCCGGGGTTGATATATCCGTAAAAATCGGAACGAATCTGCGCGCCTATCCATTCGCGATAGGCGTTTTTGTATTCGCCGCTTTCCGGCGGAACGTAACCGTTGATAAGGTTGATATAAGCAACCCTTTCGGCTGTACAATACGCATACTTCGTCTGCGTGGAAAGCCATACTTCGGCAACGTCCGACGAAGTGAAATCTCTGCCGTAACGCTTTAAAACTTCGTAAGCGATAAGCATATAGTTAGTGTCGTCGTCAGACGGCATTTTATTAAAATTTTTAGGATAAGAACGCGGTTTTATGGGAAAACTCACGTCGCTCAAATCTATTTTTTCTATATCTTCGAGATCAATATATCTGCGCAAAGGATAATTGCCTGTACGGGTTAAAACCTTTTTCAAATCCGGCATTTTAATGCACTCTACGGGCTTGCCGAGATAACATCCGCAAATTCTGCCGTACCAGCCGCCCTTTACTTTGTCAAGCAAAATTTCATCGTCAAGTTTGGCGGCGGTTTCCTTGTGGAAACAACCGTCGCTTAACGTTTTTATCGCGCTGTAATCGTTAGGTTCGACGTAGCCGTAATCGTCTTTTATCGGCAAAGAATCGACTATTTTAAAAAGCGAGTCGGCAATTTCGTCTTTGCGTTTGCTCGACGGCATTTTTTCGACCGCTGAAAATACGTCCTTTAAATTATCGACGTCTTTACCCTCGTCGACGAGTTGCCTGTATTCGATTTCAAGACTTTTCGCATAAGACTCCCACGAATGCATTTTTCCGTAATCGGGGACGTATTCTTTATCGGTCCTGCCGTCGGAAACTGCGGAGTCTGCCCTGTCGCAAAGATAATCCATGGAAACGTTGAAAATCGTCGCTATGGTAATAAGTTTATCAATAGTCGGCAAACTTACGCCCGACTCCCATTTTTGTACGGATTGTCGCGAAATTGCAAGTTTTTCTGCGAACACTTCTTGAGTAACGCCGTTTTTAGTTCTTAAAGCGTAAATTTTTTCGGAAATACTCATTATTGTAACTCCTTTTTTCTTCAAAACAATTATAAAACAAGTCAAAACGTTTTGCAACCAATTCTGCGTTGCTATTTTTGCAACCTGCGGTTGCGTATGCGTATAATCTTTAAATAAGTATTATACCGCCGGTTATAAATTTTCAATTTGTATTAAAACCATCGATAAAAATGTTTTTTATCGGAAAACGAGCGTTGCTGTACTAACGCTCCATCAAGCAAAGAGACACGCATAAATTCGCGTCTTTCTTTGTTTGTGTTATAACTTTAAAAAAAATACTCGAACGGCTCGGCACAAAAACTCATAAATATCTCAAAATGCGCGCGAACGCAAACATCCCCGCCATGCGCCGATATGCCAACCAAGTTCCGTTATATAATTTTGAATTTTTGGCGATAATTTACAAGAAAACGTACTATTTTTAAACTTTTTTATATTTTTTTTGAAAAAAGACTTCATTTTATTTGATTATTATGAAACTTTGTGCTATATTTTTCTCAAAATTTTCACTGAGGAGTTATTTATCGTTGTCCATCAGAGATTTGAATCGCTTAGGCTCAATTCTCTATGGCTATTCTTAAAAAGAATACGCAATGAATAAGGAATACGAAGAACCGGAATTGAATATTATCGATTTACTCGACGTATTAACTGCAAGCGAAGAGTTGAAGTCGAGCGAGAGCGGTATTTACGAAGGCGAAGAACCCGACAAATGGCAATAAAAAACGATTATTCTTATTTGCTAAAACGTTGAGGCATCTTTGTCTTTTTTTATTGCTACTATATTTGGTTATAATATCACGCATTTTTAATTGCTGTTTTATTTTAAATCTTTGAAAAATAACTTATAAAGATAATTATTTTAAAGAAATTTTTCTTTTTACCGAAACAGTATTATTTTGTTTGAACAGTATACCTTTATGTGGTATATTTTTCATAATATTTTTTTATTTGGGGGCTTACAATGAAACGCATAGCGCAAATTTTTTTAGGTTTGTTCTTGCTTGCGTCTGTCATCTTTTACGGTAACTTTATTACTACAAAAGAAACAAAAGCAGAACAGGGTTTTTCTTACGTTGCTAATCAAAAATACGATGCAACGAGCGACTATTTCGTATGTCAGTTGGCAGATGAAATCATATCGGGTTTACCCGTAGCAAACTATTTCTTCGCGGCTGAAAAAGTCATCGGCATCGAAGTTGAAACCGACAAGCCGTTTATTTACTTGTCCTCTCTCGATGAAAAAAATATATACAAGCCGTTTGTCGTTCGCTTCGTAAACCCTATTCCGTCTGACAGATTTAAAACGATTGTCTTATCGTTTGCCTATCCGGGATCAGTAAGTCCCGTTCTTAACGCTTATAATATTAACGAAATATCCAACGGCTCGCTTGGAGATATAAAAGAAACAATAAAAGTTCCAGGCGGAAAATTCGGAGAACAATCTTTTTCTTCAGAGTTATACGCCGACTCGGACGGATATGTAAGAAGCATCGTCTTTGCCCGCGATCCTGCGAACAAACCCGTTACAAACATTTGCATAAACAGTCTCGAATTAAGAGACGAACAAAACAAAGAAGTCGGCGTATATGTCGATAAAGGCGACATTTTACCCGATAAACCGATCGACTGCGGCGGTCTGTTTTTAGGTTGGGAAGTAAACGAAACTCTTTACAAAGCAAATACGGTCTCTCTGGAGAGCGGCGAAATAAACGCGGTAGTCGCCGACTTTAAAATGGCGGAAGGAGCGAGTATTCGTCTTAAACCCACCTTGGAAGAAACGGGCATAAGATTTACGGCAAACTTCAAAGAATACAGTTTTCTTCAATGCGAAAAGTATATCGAAGAAATGGGCGTTATAGTAATGCCAAAAGACCTTATCGGAAACGAGGAATTCACCGACGAAAGCAGCGGCAAACCCGCAATTTTCCTTCTTAAAAAAGACAGCAAACTTGCGTTTAACAACGGCGAACTTGCTCTTCGGGCGACAATAAAATCTATAAAAGAGACTAACTACGGCAGATACTTCTCCGCTCGGGCGTTTCTTACCGTGAAATACGGCGACGGTACGACCGAAAGAATATTTTGCGACTATAACGAAAACGACAATTCGAGAAACGTATACTTTGTAGCGACAAAAGCATTTCTCGACAAAAAAACGGACGAAGCGCAAAAGAAAATTCTTTCGGAATATCTCTCGAAAGTTGCGAATATTACCGTCGATATTCTTGAAAATACCGCGAACGTTGCGGAAACCAAGACAAGTATTAACGCCGCCGATTCGGCTACTTTCATCGCGTCCGACGAAAATACGATAACGCTCGAAATAGACGCCGAAACACCGTTTTCGCTTATCGTAAACGGCAAAGAAATAAGAGGGGATAATATAATCTCCAAGACCCGCTCCGACAACCGTTTCACCGTCGTAATAAAAAGGAGCGCATTATGAAAAAGGAATACGAAAAGCCGGAACTTACGATTACTATCCTGCCCGACGCAATAGCAACAAGCGAAAACCTGACCCCAACCGAAAGAGGCGTTTACGATGGCGAAGAATTTGATATTTGGCAATAAATAAAAAACCATTTTCTGACGATAATCGACTTATAGCGTGGTTTTTAAATATCGTTCCACAAAAAAATCATAGAAACGCAGTAAATATCCACCCGCTATGCGGGTGGATATTTACTGCCCATAAAGTTATCGCTCTCAGTTCAACTCTCCTCCTTTGCAACTTCTTAATAAAAAACGTGACGGATGAGCAAAATGCTCGTCCGTCACGTTTTTGGTGGAGGTGAGGAGAGTTTCCTCTTGATTTTTGCAAAGCATTCCGTTATAACAAATTTTTGTTGCTTTGCAAAAATCTTCGGTCAGCCGCTAAAAACAGTCCGCAGGACTGTTTTTACGACCCGTAGCCATTAGAGTGTTAAAATAATTAAGTTTTAACGACGCAAAATTTATTAAATCGGCATTAAACTCGCTTATTTTACACAATCATTATCGCGTTTGTCTTTCTTTGATTACCATAAATTTTTCGTCGTTAAAATGCTTCGCACCTTAAAGCCGTATTTCTTAGGTCATTGTGGTAAAGGTTTGCGCCGATGTACCGAGCGTACTTCAAGCAAAGATTTGCCGCAAGGAGCAAAAAAGACGGCTTTAAGGCTTGATTACTTTAACTCTCTAATGGCTAACTCGTCGCTCTCAGTTCAACTCTCCTCCTTTGCCGCTTCTTAATAAAAAACGTGACGGACGAGCATTTTGCTCGTCCGTCACGTTTTTGGTGGAGGTGAGGAGAGTTTCCTCTTGATTTTTGC
>ERZ779875.189-NODE-189-length-65283-cov-5.743990_pt1 | contig 65283 bp, 51 predicted proteins | sample MGYA00511246_ERZ779875 | MGnify/ENA primary metagenome ERZ779875 (study PRJEB29588, sample SAMEA2155093) | human gut metagenome | biome: human gut; feature: human-associated habitat; material: faeces | place: Denmark | collected 2008/2010 ... | reverse complement strand
CGTAAGCGTCGGGACAAAGCGCGGTTTCGTCAACCGCTTGCGTAAGAGTTTTTAATTGTCCTGCGGTGCGGAAAAGATCTATGCCGTACGTCGTGCGGACGTAGATATATCCGCCGATAATGACGACTCCGAGTATTGCCACTATAACCACAAGAGTTATAATAAGGTTTCTTATTACTTTCATAACTTTTCTCCGTCGGGCAGTTCGAGCCGCCTTAAAAAAGACGGCCCGATTGCCTTATTTATCAGATTGTCTTAAAGGGTTATCCAAAGCGCGGGGACGACGCCGCCGTCGGGCACCAAATCGATACTATCTATGGCGCCTTTTGCATGTCTGTCAAGAACGAAGGTGGCATATCCCTGATTGCCGTTGGCGGGAGAGGGCGAACGAGTGTACCAGGTAACGTATTTTTTATCGTTGGTATTCATCGGCGCACCGTGTAATTTGGCAAAATCGGTTGCTTGCAGGTTTCTTGAGGGATCTTCTGCTTTTACGTCCTTATTAAATCCGTACACCGTGGTGGTAATATCTCTCAAAGACAGCAAAAAGATCTTATCGTCCGTATCTTTACATTGATCTGCAAACTTGTTTTTCCCTGCTTTTTCCCCGTAGCCGTAATACTTCGGGTACTCGTTCGGATTGCTACTTCTCGCGGTGTTGTCGAGGTGCGTGGTCTGTATGATTTCCTTTTGCAATTTGTTGAACACCTCGTTATAGAAGGTTTCGTTGAGCCATCCGCGCAGGAAACAATATTCCCAGTTGTTGGCGTAAGTTCCGTCCGGGACACCCGTCGAATTGTTGTACTCAGCAAATAAGCCGTCGCGATTCTCGCTCTTTCTGTCGGGCTGTATCGAAAAGGAATCCAAAGCGATATCGCTCATAATAAAGGCGGAATTTCCGCTTGTCGTGAGGATTCTCCACTTTATCGGTTCATACTTGAACCAGTACACTTCAGACGTGAAATATCCGTTTTTCATGATGTAGCTGCGCAGACTATAAACCCCCGACGCGCGATAGTCGTTCATTTGAACGCCGAGGTATTTCGCGCCGTTATATGTAACGATTTTTTGCCACATATAAGTAGTACCCTCGTGACTTTCCCAATTATAAGGATTTTCCTTATCACGCGGAAGGGGCGGCTTTCCCGCAATTTCGTTGAGTTTTGCGACTACGTTTTCGTCGCGCTCTAAGGTTTGCGGCCAGTAACCGAAATAGATATTATCGCCCTCGCGCGTGTATTTTACGGGGTTAAGTCCTTGGCATGTGGTACATACGTCGCAGACGTAACTATGCTTGCCGTTGGCGGGAATTTCCACCTTTGTATTATAGTCGCAACCCTCGCGCTGACATTCGTCGTAAGCCTCCCAACCGGGCATGCAGTCCGCCGCTTTCGCTTCATGGCGTTTGAGGAGGTGTCCGAGAGCCTTATCGACGTATCTGTCCACCTTGGACGAATAGTCGCAACCTTCGCGTTTGCATGTGGCATATCTTCCCCAATACCCGTCCTCGGTGCAGGTTGCCTCGCAGGGTTCGTGCCACTCCTTATCGTGTCCTAAGGCTTGCAAACCGTTGTATTCGGTGTGATAATCGCAACCTTTGTTGGAACACTTTTTGTATTCCTCGCTGCCCCACCTCTCGCAAGTCGGCTCCTCGCGCGGCACGGTTATCGATAAATTATGCCCCGTGGCGGGAATTTCTTCGTACCCCTCGGTTTTTCCGCAATAATTTTCGCACCTTTTGTATGCTTTCCAGCCGATTTCCGTGCAAGTCGGCTCTTTGGCGGCAACGTCCTGCATATTGTGTCCGATAGCGGGTATCGGCTTCTGCTCGGTATAAGTACACCCCGCATTTATGCAACGTCTGCCGTGCGTAAGCCCGTCTTTTTCGCAGCGCGGGTCGTAGCCTTTTTCCTCGCGGAGATTATGGGGCGCAAGTTCGCCGTACTCGAACGTTTCTCTGCCTAAACTGCCGCAAATACTGCAAACAAGCCGATACACAGCCTTTCTTTGGCATGTCGCGTTGTCAACCAGATTTCTATCGGTAACTTTTTCGACGTAAACGTGTATATGCTGCTCTTCGGCGTTTATTAAGCCCGCAACGACAAAATATGAAAAACCTGTCGTTTCAAAGTATATATTGTTGCCGTTGACCGCCGTCGTGAGTTCCTCTACGGTGTTATCGCCCTTGACGTGATAGGTGACGTAGCCGTCTGCTTCAAACGGTTTCGGCATAGTGATTTTGACCTTGCCGCTCGGCTGTACTTTTTCGTTGCCCTTTGTGAGGGTAATGTCGAAAACGGCAACCTTTGCGCTGTCGTACGGCTTGTCGATCGCCGCGACGGCAGCCTTGCCCTGTTCGCTGTCCGAGGAATAGCGTGCGGTATTAAGCGCAGAGCCGCTTTCAAACGCGCCGTCCGCGGTAATGCCGTATTCGGCGGTCAGTTTGTTTACGGATTTGCCTTTCTTTCCGCAGCAAACGAGCGCGAAACACGCTGATAAAACTATGGCGAGCGTAAAGAAAAGCAATGATTTTATTTTCATAAAAACTCCTGTTTGCGAAATTGATTTCGGCATTTATTCCTGCCGAGTTTTTGCGGACAAGCGGATTGAAAAAATCCGCTTGTCTGCTTATTTGCTTATTTGCTTATGCCGAACGATTTACGACACTTTCACCACATGGATTCTCACCCTTTGTTCGGAATCGGTATGGTTTTTCAAGGTTATTGAATAATTGCCCGTTTCGGTGACGTTGAAATCCGTATTGCCAATCATATTGACAGAATTAAAATTAAAGTCGTATAACTTGTCGACGCCGATTGTGCTAAACGGCACGATAATCGCACTATCGCTTTGTACGATTTCAATTCTATATTTACCGGGTGTAGACACTTTGAAATAGAAATTCTTGAATTCTTTAGCCTTGAAATTCACAGACTTAAGCTCCCCGCCGCTTGTTGTTACGACAGGCAGAGAATCGGCAGAGGTTGAATTGATAAACTTAAGTCCGGCAGTGTTTGCTGCCACATCCGCGGCATATTCCATAACGATGTAGACATAAATTTCTTGATTGTTTTGGTTTGGAATTTTGAATCTGTCTCCGGCCGAAAGCGTTGTGTATTCCATTCCGTCATACTTTGAATAATCGGCATAAAACACTTTTACCGTTCGACTATTGAAAGCCCCAACCTTTTGGGTGAATCTAACATAGTTTGTATGGAAATATGTTATCGCTCTTTTTACCGTGACTTTAATCACAACTCTATCGCCTTTATTGCCCGCCGGTAGTTGAAGTTCCGTCGTGATGTTTGTTGCCGTAAGTTCTTGCTTTGCGGCTTTAAACCCGACGGACGCTGCGGCGAGAACCCTGGTTGAGGAGTATTCGACATAGTATTTGCCGCCGTTTGACTTGAACATATCGGACATCATGTCGACTTTTTCACCGGCGTCCGTGTACACACGGTAGCGACTGCCGCCACTAATTTCAAGCGCGTCGACAAAACTATACCAACCGCTCGGAAGATTTTCAAGTTCGTTGAGGGTAAAGTATTTCACCTCGTCCTTGCCAAGCGAAACGGTTTCTACGCTGCCTTCGCCAAGGTTGTCGAGTTGTTGGGTTAACGTGGCAGAAACGTCGAAAGTCACGTTTTCTTGTTCGCAAATCCAGTTGCCGTCGGCGTCGGTAAGTCCCGCAACGTCCTTTGCCAAATCGATGTTGATGTATGAGCCTTGCAACTTGCCGCCGTTTTCAACGTGCGCCAAATCGCCGTTGCCAACGCCAAGACCTGTACGCTTGTAACTGCCCACGGTCACGCCGTTGTATTTCACAACCAAGTCGATTGCCTCGCTATCGACGAGGTTTTCGATCGCGGAACTTCTGTTTAAGTTGAGCGCGAACGTTTTTTTGCCGTTTTCGATAGGTTCGATGACCGCGGTTTTGCCTGTCGGCTCGCTCACCGCGCAGTTTACTCTCGTCGTGTGAGCAACGTCGGTGACGACGCCCTCTGCAACGGTTTTGCCGCCCTCGATGAGCAAGAATCTACGTCCTACGAAAGCGGGGACTGTTGCGCCTTGGAAATCAATGGTGACGCCTTCAAGCGTTGCACCGGGCATAAGCATACTATAACTTGTCGGGAACGTAATCGTGGACGGTATGTCGCCGATTCCTTCGATAAAGACAAAGCGAGCGTTGGGTTTGTAATTATTGGGCAGCGGCGTCTTTTTGTCTTCTGACACTCTGATAGTTGCGGTAACTTTGTCATACGAAGCCACGGTGTCGAGCTTTGTAATCGTATATCCGCGCTTAACCTCACCTTTGGTCACGTCTTTTGTAAGCAAGCCGACCGTGTCGCCTGCGTTTGCCGTTTCAACCGCTTGGCCGCTCTTTTCCATCGCCGTCACGGTGAAAACCTTGCCGAGTTCGTTGATGTAAAGCTCGTCGCCTATATTCACCGTGCCGTTTGCTATTTGAACAACCAAAACAGTACCTCTGCCTGTAATAGACAATACATCCTGAACGCCGGCATAAAATTCGGGAGCGTCCCAAACGGTGAGTCTGACCATATTTGTTTCGTCGGCGATATTGAACATATAGTTGGGGTTGTCAACAATCAACTCGCCAACGCGCATATTGTGAATGCCCACCGCGCGGTATTGTTCGGGGACTTCAACGGTAACCCAAGTCAGGGTGTTGTTGGTTTCTTCTTGTACGTTTTTGCACTCCAAACCGAACTTGCCGCTTTCGAGGGTTTGGTCGATTTTTTTAGAATACACGCTTTCGCTCAGCGTGAGAATGCGATGCATTATCGTAAACGATTTGGTGTTTGAAATTCCGTACCACTCTGCCGTGCCGGCGACGCTTGCGCGCACGATATACTCGCCTGCGTCCGTGGGCGCGGTTGTGGTGTAGGCGCTGTCACCCTCGTCCTCGAGTTTATATTCGATTGTGAGTTCGCCGTCGCCGTTGAAGTAGACGTTTTCGGGGTTTAGCGCGACAGGCGTTCCGTCGTAGGTTTTGCTAAGTTCCAAACCGCCGTCAAACGTAAGCGTATTGTACTTTGGCGGAGTTGCGGGGACGGATTCCACTCTTGTTGCCGAACAAGTTGCGCAAGTGAAGGTTTTTTCGCCCTCAACGCCGTAGTCGGAGGGTTTGGTGATTACGCCTTCGTTCCAGTTGTGCGCTGCAAGATCTTTCTTCTCGTCCGTATGGGGACAAGTTGCAGGATGCCAGTGGTTGGCGGTGTCGTATTCCCATCTCGTCGTATCGAACGTATGAACGTGGTCGAGTTGGCCGATAGTCGCGGTTTTCGTACGACCGCACTTGGTACAAGTGTAGGTTTTAACGCCTTCCGTCGTTTCGGTAGGCTCGGTTGTAACTACGCCCTCGTTCCATATATGTTTTTCAATCGATTCTTTTTCGTCCGTGTGGGAACAAGTTGCAGGTCTCCAATGGTTTTCGGCGTCGGAATCCCATCTCGTCGTATCGAACGTATGAACGTGGTCGAGTTTGCCGATAGGCGCGGTTTTCGTACGACCGCACTTAGAACAAGTGTAGGTTTTAACGCCTTCCGTCGTTTCGGTAGGCTCGGTCGTAACTTTTCCCTCGTCCCATATATGCTCTTCTACCGAGGATTTTTCACCCTTGTGAGCGCAAGTCGCAGGGTGCCAGTGGCTGACTTCGTCGTTTTCCCAAACTCCCGCGTTAAAAGTGTGCGTATGCGCAAGTTTGGCAACGGTTTCGTTCTTCTGATATCCGCAAGTGTTGCAGGTAAATCTTTTTACGCCTTCGCTATCCTCCGTGGGCTGAACGATTACTTCTCCTGCGTTGAAGTCGTGAGCGATTTTTTCCGTAGTATCGGTGTGTTTTTTGGTAAGACATTCGTGCCAATGACTCGTTTCGTTATACTTCCACTCGTCTGAAAATTTGTGTTTGTTCTTTTTGCATCCGGTAAATACCGAAAGCGCCAGCGACAGCGCGAATGCTATCGCAAAAATTGTAATAAGACTTTTCCTTTTCATTTTGATTTTTCCTCCGATTTATATATTATTTTTTAAAATACGGTTATTCGCCGTTATTTTTATTTTGGTTGGGGGTTTTATCGACTATCCTTATTTTTTCACGAACACGCCCTTTATCGCGGCGATTAAATCCGCAAAGGATTTTTTCTTAATCACAAACCAGAACACGGAAAATCCGCCGAGTCCCGCGACCGCTACTGAACCTACTACGATACCCGCAATTTGTCCACCCGACAATCCTTGTTTTTTGGTCGTTGGCTTGGTGTCTGTTCCGGGTTGCGGAGTTGGTGTAGGCGCTATATCTTCATATACGGCAGTCAAAGTTGTTGCGCCCGTTACCGTGAAGGTATAACTCTTTTCTGCGCTGACGGTCTTTCCGCTTTCGTCTTTCCAGCCTGCGAATACTTTGCCGTCCTTATCCTCTGCCGTTACGGTTACGCTGTCGCCTTCCTTATACGTTCCTGCGCCCGTTCCGCCGTTGACTTTGATTTCTATCGACGGAGCCGCCTCTATATCTCTGAAATGCGCCTTGATTTCAATGTTTGCAGCAGGCATTGCAAAGGTTGTTTTAGAATTTGTCGCGCTTGCAAACTCGATTGTTACGCCCGCAGTTTCGCAAGTCCATTTATCAAAGACTTTGCCCGGCTTAGCAGGGTTTGCGATTATGGTTATGGTTTCGCCGGCTTTTGCAGGCGATTTGTCTTTCGTGCCGTCCACGACAACTATTTCAAACTTTTCAATGGTCAGATAGGTTGCCTTAAAGGTCACGTTTCCGGCAGGCATTTGGAACTTGATTTCCGTTTTGGTCAAGTCCATACCCGTCGTATCAAGTCCCGTAACTTCCCACTTGTCGAAGTACTTATCGGCATCGGGAGCGTTTGCCGTCACCGTGACTTCGGCTTGATAAATTGCAGTTTTCGCGCTTGCCGTTCCGTTTGTCACCGTTATTTTGTAATCAATATCCTTAAACAAAGCGGTCAACACGACGTTGGTTTCGGGCATTTCAAACGTGATTTCTTCTTGCGTAAGTTGCGCCGTGTTAAGTACTACCCCCGTAAACGACCAACTTGCAAACGTTTTGCCCGTAGGCACCGTCACTTTTACTGTTACGAATGTTCCGACAGCATATTTTCCGCCGCCTGTTCCGCCTATAACCGTTACGGAATTCAGCCCGATTTTGACTTCGGTGTAATCGCTTGCTGCGGTTGTTTCGGTTGCTGTATAGCGAACGTAATACGTTCCTTCGGCAAGACCCGTTGTTTCGCCGTTCGCACAAGATTTGTACGAGGTGAACGCCTTATCGGTGGAATATTCCATATCGGCGGTCGTTCCCGTAATCTTGCCGTCCGTTGCGCCTTCAGCCGACGGAGCAACGCCTTTAAGTCCCGTAGGCGGAGTTTTTGTGCCTTTGACTATTTCAAAATTGACGGTAATGGGGTTTGTTATGTTATAGTTGCCTATTCCGTTGTCTTTAACGGTCAAAGTTGCAGTACCGACGTCCTTGTTGCGCGACAACTCGCCCTTGTATTCCGAGCTAGGCAACACTTTGTTTCCGGTGGGCGTTACGCGATACACCGTGTATTCGGGTTCGATTGTATATCCCGTACATTCATACTTTGTTTTGGTAAGCGTTACCTCTATGGTAACGTCCTGTCTCTTTATTGTCCAAGCAATATTTTTCGGTTCGGTAGTTCCGTCCGACCACTTATACCCTTTTTTCAGCGTTACCTTTGCCGTGTATTCACCTGCAAAGGTATTTTTGTTGTCGCTGACGGTGTAGCCTTCGCCGTCCGTAAGCAACACTTTTGCCTCGCCGTCATAAACGAATTGCGTGACGGACGGCACGGGTACGTCTATCGTTTCGCCCGACACAATGCTGAAAACGACGTTATTTTTGTTAGGGTCTATGGTAACGTCGTACTCGCCCACAACAAGATACTGTTCGGGGATTTCGATGTATGCGCGCACCGTTTCCACGCTTTCGGGCGTGCCGCTGATTGCAACGGTAAGGCTTGTCGCGCCTGCTTCGACTTTGTTTTTGATTTTTGCAATAAGCCCCGACGGCATATTCTTAAACCAAGAGGTTACGTCGGTGTTTTGCGGAATTTCGGTAAAGGTGTCCCCTGCCAACGTGATGGTGAACTCGCTCTCATCGATGGCATAACCTTTCATACCTTCAATCTTGAAGTCGCTCGTCGTTGCCGTGCCTGCTCCCTCGCCGTACACAAACCGTAATATCTTCAAATCATCCGAATCATTATACTCTGCTTTATAAATGTAAGCGTCGCTGTCATTGGTTGACTGCTGATATTTCGTTCCGTATTCGGCTTTTGTCCCCCCTACGAGTTTTATGTCGTAAATATAATCAAACCTATAACCGGACGCATTGATGGTAACACTTCCGCCTTTGCTAAGTTCAAAAGTGTTAAGGTAAGCGTTAAGAACGATGTCATCATTACGGCGCGGATTTATCAATCGCACGACTGACGTCCCTTTTATAAACACCAGATTCTTCGGTGTACGCATTCCCGAAATGCATGAGCGCGATTCGATATAAACGTTGCTGTCCAATATACTCAGTTCGGCATTATAAATCTTTATTCCTGCTATCATGCCGGCGGCAAGATCGGTTGGAAATCCTAAAGTGGAAATGTATATCTTGCTTTTTTCTATCGTTACGCCCTTAAACGTTGCGGAAGGGGTTGCATAACCATTTACTGCAATGCCTTGCTCTGCGTCAACTACGCTTACGTCGGCATTCTTTATCACGCAATCGTAATAAGATTCTATTCCAGCGCCGTAGTTAGGCATTTTTATAGTGAGTTTTGCTCCGGATATTTCTATTCTTCCGCCGCCTTTCCCCCTGTCATTTTCCGCATAAATGCCCTTGGCTTCTTGCGGTCGCGCAAGATGCATCGGGCAAGTATGTTCTATATTTTTTGTGCCTGTTCCCGAAAGTTTAATATCGCCGTTTTCAGAATAAATTCCGTACACAACCTTATTAGGGAAGTCAAAGTTGGTATTTTTGTACTTGCTGCGGCATTTGACGTCTACGTTTGCTTTTTCGGCAACGGTGATATCGCCAGTGGCAAACATACCGCAAGAAAAACCGTTTGAAATCAAATTGACGTTGACGTTAATCTCTCCGTTGATTGTCAGGCTTTTGGCGTATAAGCCGTAAAGCGCTTTGCCGTATTCGGTGGTGATTTCGTCGCCCGAACCGCTTATATCCATATTGATATCGAGCGTTCCCTTGCCCGTAACGGTAAGATTGCCTGCGGCATAAACGCCGTATTGATTCTCGGTTACTGCGCCGTCGCTCAGCGTTATGGTATTTGCGCTACCGTTTTCAAGTTTTACCGTAACGTCATTGTCCGCGGTGAACCTTATGACTCCGCCGTTATATCCGTTTAGCATCAGCGTTTTGGCGGTAGCGGAATAAGCATAAGTTCCGCCTGCGTCGGTTATATCGCCTGCGCCGTCGATTGTAAGTCCGCCTGTCGTTCCCGTTCCGCCTTCCGCATAGACTGCAAAAGTCGGGCTTGCCGTCGCTATGCCGAGCATAAGCGCAAGGCACGCTGTGATTGTGAGTATAAGCGTTATTATCTTTGTTTTGTTAGCCTTGTTGTGTGTCATAATCGTCGCTCCTTTTAAGTCTCCTTTTTTGCGAGTGATATTTTGCTCGTTGTTGCAAACGCCCATTGACTTCCGCGCGTATGTGTGTTATACTGTATACGCTTGTTGTATACGTCCGTATACGCTTGTCGTATACGTTCGCGGCGTTTAAGGGAACGCCTGCAACGTCTAAAGCACTAAAATTATAACAGAAATAAAACAAAATTTCCCCCACCCAAACCCCGAAAAGGTGGGGAAAATTAAAAAAAAATTTTAAAATCGGACGGGAAAACGCTCGTGTAACCGTCAACGGAAGGTCGATATGAGACGTAAGACGAAAAAAATCATTTCATTGTTTGCAGTCATTGCAACGACGCTCTTAGTACCCTTTTCTTTTTTTGCGTGCAAAAAAAACAACCCCTTTCCCGACCCCAAAAAGCCGACGACTCTCACTATGTGGCACGTTTACGGCGAGCAGGTCAATTCGCCCATGAACAACTTTATCGAGCAATTCAACGCGACCGTCGGCAAAGAAAAGGGAATTATCATAAACGTTACGCTGATGTCAAACGCCTCGCAAATCGGCAAAAAACTGAAAGACGCGCAAACGGGCAAAGCAGGCTCGAAGGAAATGCCCGACTTGTTCTTTTGCCATTCAAGCGACGCGCGCAGCCTCGGATCTGACAATCTTCTTAATTGGAACGATTATTTTTCTTCGTCCGAACTTGACAATTTCGTCCCCTATTTTTTAGACGACGGAATGGTAGACGACAGTCTCGTTGTTTTTCCCGTTTCGAAATCTACTTATATGCTCTTCGTTGCGGGCGGGGTTTTCGACAGATTCGCCGCCGACAAAGACGTTTCGCTTTCCGACCTCGACACGTGGGAAGGGTTTTTCTCGGTTGCCGAAAAATATTACGAATGGTCGAACGGCAAACCGTTCTGCGCGATAGATTATCTGATAAGGCTTGCGGAACTGCGCGCCATATCCGACGGAGAGAATATTTCTTACAAGAACGGCTGGTACGGCCCTAATAACCCCGCGCTTAAAAATGCGTACGATTCGTTCGCCGAGTCTATCGCAAAAGGACATATCGTAGTATCGGATCTCTATTCCAACACGCAGGTTATGACGGGTCAGACTTGCGCAGGCATCGGGTCGTCGGCGTCCGTACTCTATTATAACGACGAAATCACCTACCCCGACAACTCGTCGGAAAAAATGAATCTGAAAGTCTTGCCCATGCCGCAACAGTCGGGCAAAACAAAAGTCGCGACGCAATCGGGAGTCGGGCTTTGCGCTTACAAAACGACCGAATTAAAAGCAAACGCGGCAAGCATTTTCGCGCGTTGGTTTACCGAAGAAGAACTAAATACAAAGTTTGTTCTTTCAACGGGTTATATGCCCGTAAGAAAAGGGGCTTTCGACAAAATCGACGACAATTCCTTCAAGTCGGAAGCGTACAAGAGCCTGTATGAGGCTCTTAAAACAACCGTTAAGACCTGCTCTTTTAAAAAAGAACCGAGTTTCGAGGGATATTACAACAAAGTGTACGCTTTATACGAAAAAATCCGTAATATTCAGAAAAATCTCGGGGCGAGATACGATGAAGGAGCGACCTATGAACAAATAGTTGCGGAAATGGACGCCGCTTTTAACGACGTCGGCTGATACAAAAAAAGCGGAGCGACCAAAATATGAAACTCATAGATTTCAAGAAAAAGAAAACGTCTATGCATCGTAAACTCCTGTTATATATGCTTGCGCTTGTTATAGTCGTCGTTACGTTTATCGCAGTAGGCTTGTTTTTCGTCGGGCAGTTTTCTACGACAAAGGAAAAATATTCAAACAATCTGTCTTTTCAGAACGAATTCTATACGAGACAAACCGAAAAATTTTTCGACGATCTTTCGATGATGAGCGAGATGCTCGCAAACGATTCCTCGGCGATAATAGACGATTATCTGAATACAAAAGGAATTCGGATAAGCGCGCTCAACGATTCCCAAACGTATACGGAAGGCGCGCAGGAAGTCCTCTTCCCTAAACTTAAAGAGGAATTGCTGAAAGCGGACGCTTCGGGCGCGTTTATTATGCTCAACGCGACCGTGAACACAAGAAAACTTGGCTCGGACAAATCCAGAACGGGGTTATATTTCCAACGCAGCACGCTCGACCGCACGGACGAAACTCTGCTCCTGTATAGAGGCAGCGCGGAACTCGGAAGAAACAACAACGTAATGCCCCACCGCAAATGGCGACTGGAATTCAGAATAGATTACGCGCCGCAAACGGAATACTTCTTCGGCAAAACGACCGTCAAAGAAAAAAAATCCGTGCTGTCCGACATTTTTACGCTTAACGGAACAAGCGAAAAAGCAATGGCGTTCATTACTCCGCTGTTCGGCTCCGACGGCTCGTATTACGGCGTTTGCGGGTTCGAGATCTCGGAAAATTACTTTAAAGATTTCTTTGCTCAGCCCACGAGATTGGAAAAACTGACCTGCACCTTTTCCAAAACGTCGGAGGACGGCAAAATCGACTGTGAAAACATATTCTGGGCGGGCGTTCTCGGCGGCTACTCCCTGAAACCGAGCGGTACGCTCGTCCCAAGCGAAATAAACGACGCCCTTAGCGAACTTTCGGGAAAAAGCACTTTCATCGCCGCCAAAAGCGAAATTACGATCTGCAATACACCCTACACTCTTACGGTTATGCAACCGAAAAGCGAATTTGACAAAACGGTGGCGGTAAACGTTATAAAAATTATACTCGTGTGCTTCCTGCTTGTGTTTTCAGCAGTTGCGCTTTGCGTAATCTTCTCGAAAAAATTCGTTTCTCCCGTGATAAAAAGTCTTGAAAAAATACGCATGCAGGAACACGACGGAACAAAATCCGACATCATCGAGATTGACGATCTGTTCGTCTATCTTGCCGAACAGGACAGACTTCGCGATCTCGAAACGGAAAATCTGAAACGACAGAACCAAGAACTCTCGATCGTAACCGAAAATCAGACCAGCGAAATCGACAAGCGGAAAACGGAAATCGAGCGGCTAGCATATTCCCGTAAAAACGAGATCGATCCCCGTAGTTACGAAACATTCAAAAACGGCTTGAAAGAACTCACAAAAACCGAAAAAACCGTCTTTGACTTCTATCTGCAAGGCAAAACCGCAAAAGAAATATCCGACATACTTAATATACGCGAAAGCACGCTCAAATTCCACAACCACAACATTCTGGAAAAACTCAGCGTGTCATCGCGTAAACAAATGTTGCGCTACGCAACTCTGCTGAAACAGGAAATGCAGGACGAATAACGCAGCGAAATTGACATAATCGTTATAGTTTTCTTTGACGCAAAAAAAAGACATCACCAGACGTGATGTCGTTTTTTGCTTTGTAACGCAAAATAGCTTCGCTGCTATTCAAGTTTACAGCTCTTCCTTTTTGAATGAACTTTGCCATTCATTACTATTGTATTTAATTCATTGTACGTTGCTTCAAAATTTTGTTGTATTTTCAGCGATTTTTATTAGCCGATTCTTCTGAATACCGGAATTGCCGTTATCGGCGTATCGACCTGATAGTTGCCCTTGCGGTATCTTTTCCCCGTTAAGTCTTCCCATATTCCGTCGGGAATGACTACCTGTCTCGAACTCATTCCTCTTTTCAACTGCGGAGCAACCAAAATATCTTCACCCAGCAAAAATTCGTCGCTTACCGTAGCATAACCGCTATGAGGATAAGCATATTCGAGATTTCTTATCATAGGCTCGCCCGAAGCGGCGCAACTCTTTGCCGTCCGTATGATATACTCCGCCAGTTCGCCGTGCAATCCGACCGCATCGAGACAAATTTTCTGATTGTTTTCGGATAAAACTTTCCACGGCGCGCGCGAAAACTGCATCATGGGAAACGTCGCCGCGACCTGACAATAACGCACGAACAATTCTTCGTCGAAAACAAATCCGTCGCGATGAAAATCCGGAACCATTCCGCCGCCGATCATATCGGGACAAAGATATTGATAACCGCATAAACCCATCGCTATCCCGTCGGGAATCAGCGTGTTCAGTCCGTCGTCGTTCCATGAATGATTTTTATCCCTAAGACGATTGACAACGGGAAGCCACCCCGCGTTAAATCCGGCGCGCAATTCGTTAAACGAGTATTTTGCGCCGATTTCAGCCCATATTTTCGCCTGCATCGAACGATCCGAACCATCGAAAAATACAAAGTCATCGTCATAATATTCGGGGTCTGCGGCGTCGAATTTAAAACCGTCTATACCGAAATCGTTCATCAAAGCGGACGCCTGCTTTTCAAACCACGCCGTTGCCGTCGGATTCGTCAGATCAAGTACCGCGCTGTATCCGTTCCACCAATGAGAAATCGCAGTCGTTCCGTCCGATTTTTTTACGAGCGCGCCGAGTTTTTCCAGTTCGCGGAAAACCGCCGTATCGGGACTGACGAACGGACAACACCACAACATGACCTTAAACCCCGACCGATGCAATTTATCAATCATCGCTTTCGGATCGGGAAAGGACGCGGCGTTGAATTTCCAGTCTCCGTATGCCCGACACCAGCAATCGTCAATCATTAAAACTCCTGCCAGATAACCGTGTGAAAGTATCCTGTCGGCATATTCAAGCACTTTATCCTGCGTGCAATCCCACTCCATTTCTATCCACGTATTATATTGCGGACTCGAAAACATAATTTCGGGCGGAATCGTATTCTTCCCCGCAGGGGCGAATTTTTTACACGTCGACATATACGCGCTTTTCAGCGTATCGCCGTTGCGTTCTACAAAGATATCGTCCCCTTCGACTTCTATATGGTCGGAAAAGAACTCATATTTAAAGGGTTTTTCCGAATAAATCGCTCTTCCTCTGTCCGATAATAAAAACGAGGACGCCTGATTTCCTGCGTGCCACACGCGCAGGTCGCGCGAAAATCCGGCGGAATACGGCATAAAAATGCCGTCGTTTACCGTTCCGCCGAAAAAACGTTCTTCTTCGAGATAATCGATTGTTAATTTCATATTCTTCCTCAATACCGTGAAAACTGCTTCTCGTCAGGCAATTCTATTTCCACTTTTTCTTGTAACCTGATATCTGCGCTGCTTGCGCCGATCAATATCGTAAAAGTTCCGTTTTCTACATAAAATTTATTTAAAACGGGGCTGAAATACGCAAAATCTCTTTCGGTAAGATTGAACCCGAACGTATGCGTTTCGCCGACTTCGAGATGTTTTTTCCCGAATGCGACAAGTTCTTTTCTCGGACGCGTTACCATACTCGCGTCATCGGCAATATACACCTGCGCGATTTCCGAGGCTGCATGCCGACCGACGTTTTTTACGGAAAAAGAGATATAAAAATCAGTCTCGCCAAGTTTTTTCACGTTCAAATCTCCGTATTGAAACGCCGTATACGACAGACCGTAGCCGAACGGATAAGCCGGCGCGATTCCGCTGTATTCGTAATACTTATATCCTACGAGAACCCCCTCCGAATATCTTTCCGAATAGCCGTTGCCTCGCCGATCCGCCGTAGCCGTATCTTCAAGGCATTTCGGGAAAGTTTCGGCAAGTTTTCCGCACGGAGAAACTCTTCCGGAAATCAGATCCGCCGCCGCTTCGTTTGCTCCTTCGCCGCAATACCCCATATAAAGTATTGCTTTTACCTTTCCTTCAAATGCGGAAACGTCGACGGCGGAGCCTGCGTATATAACGACTATCACGTTCGGATTTACCTGCGCGACGTCGAGAATAAGGTCTTCCGCCGCAGGATTCAGTTTCAACGAAAAACGATCGGTTTCTTCTTTCTCCGTAAGCCACGTATTCCCTACGCACACCACGGCGCAATCGTTTTTTGCCGCCGTTTCCACGGCGTAACGTATTCCGAAAGGCGTGAGAATATTATATCTGACCATATAACCTAAGGCAAAATCCACGTTAAAACCGAGATTTTTCAGACAATCGCATAACGATTGAGAGACCTTGGCGTTTACTCTTGACGACCCGCCGCCCTGAAATTCGGGGTTTTCCGCAAAACCGCCTATAACGGCGATTTTCTTATCCCCACATACGGGCAGGATATCGTCGTCGTTCTTCAGAAGCACTGCGCTTTCCTCGGCGGCGCGAACCGCAAGTTTATGCTTTTGTTCCTCCGTCATAGTAACCTTTCTCAAGGAAACCGCGGAACGATATTTTTCCGCAAGTTCGCGAAGTCTTTCTACGCTCCTATCGAGATCGTCTTCGTCTATCAGTCCTTTTTCATACCAGTCCGCAAGTTGTTTTTCGTAATCGGCGCTATACGGCATTGCAAGATCGATGCCCGCTTTAAGCGACTTCGCGCGATGTTTTACCGCGCCCCAATCGGAAACGATAACCCCGTCAAAACCGAATTCTTTGCGAAGAATATCGTTTAAAAGGTGTTTGTTTTCGGAAGCGTAAACGCCGTTTACGGGATTATAACTGCACATCACCGTCCACGGCTTTGAATTCAACGCAATTTCAAACGCGCGGCAATACGTTTCCCGCAAAGTTCTCTCGTCCATTTCGCTGCTCTGAAAAAAACGATCGTATTCGCGATTGTTTGCGGCAAAATGTTTCAGCGACGTACCTATCCCTTTGCTTTGAACGCCTTCTATATAAGCGGCCGCAAGTTTTCCCGCAAGAACTCCGTCCTCGGAAAAGTATTCGAAATTTCGCCCGCAAAGAGGCGTGCGTTTAAGATTTACGCCGGGTCCTAAAATGACCGCAACGTCACGTTTTATGCAATCTTCAGCGATAGCCTGCCCTACGGCGTATACAAGCGACTCGTCGAAAGAATTGCCGAGCGCGGAAAGCGTAGGATAACAAACCGATTCCGCGGCGATCTGCTCGCCGTCTTTCTCTTCGATTACAAAACGCAGCCCGTGAGGTCCGTCGGAAACTCTGAGCGACGGAAGTCCGCATACTTCCGCCGTAGACCAATTATCCCGACCCGTTACCGCAACTATTTTTTCATTGATTGATTTTTTCATAAATATCGTTATAAACTCCTGCCGTCCAGCCTAACATTTCCGTTTCCGTATACTCGTTCGCCGTGGCTTTTCCTCCCTTTACCGCGTCGTATTTTTCCCACAGTTTTCCCGTGCATGCAAAGCAATCTTCCACGGTTAAAAGATATTTCTTTCCTATCCTCTCGGCTTCTTCAGCCGCGCCGACCGCTTTAAGCGCGTAAAACGCAAACCATACAAGCGGAGCCCACATGTTCGGATATCCCCATTGCCCGACGAAATCCTCATCTGTTTTTTCGCATGCCGCAATACCGTAAGGATATTCCAAATTTTTCAGAATCCGCAATAAAACGTCTTTATCGTTACTTATCCCCGCCCAGAACGGAAGCATGTCCGCAACGGACGTAACGCAACCGAATTGTCTTTCCGGAACGGCGTCGGTAAGTTTTTGCCCGTCGAAACAAAAGCGATACATCTTTTCTTTTCGACTTTCGGACGCGGCAATATACCCGGTACGTTTTGCTTTTTCGCCGAATTTCGCAAGCGTCGTTTCGTAACGGTATAACAGACTGTTAAGATCGACGGCGGCAAATTCGCTGCAACGGAAATCGAATCTCGGTGAAAAATCCCACCCCGATTCGCATTCGGCAAGAATGTTATTTCCTATTTCTTCTCTGTCGACGTTTTCGAATTTACGTTTCAATCTGACTTCGGCTTCGTCCGCCATAAATATTTTCGTCTGCGCGTCTGCGGAATTGCCGTAATGGTTCAATCCGCACGGCAAAACACGTTCTCTCATCCAGTAATCGTATTCTCGTTCCATAGCGGACAGAAGAGTCGCGGCGTTTTCGCCGTCGATATACGGAAGCAGGTCGCAGACCATAATACCGAAAACGGGCGGCTGAGTGCGATTGAGCATTCCCGTCACCGCGGCGTTAGGCATATATCCGTACTTTTGTATCAAAAACGCCATATCGAGAGCGTTATGGAGCGCGTCTTCGATTTTCCCGTCGGCGATCAGACCTTTATTGATAAAACAGGTATCCCAATAATAAAACTCGTCGAAAATACCTTCCGCGCAAGGCGAATTATAAGGATACGGCAACAAAATCCCGTCGGCGCGATGCCCCTTTTTTCTTAAACTTTTTTCCCAACTATTGCGAATATATTCACGAACCGTCATAGTATCTCCCGAAAAACGGCGGACTTAGCATATCGTTAAGCCCGCCGCCGTCATCAATTCTTTCAGAAAAGCGAAACGTCTGTTATTTCGATTTCGATTTTTTCTCCCGCAGTAGCGTATTTATTCAAAAAAAGCATAACCGACCCGTTGGAAGCGGCAAGTTTTTCGCTTTCGACGTCCATCGTCAATTCGGCTTCTCCTTTATCGTCAAACACGAGATCATTACCGTAAACCGTTTTGGAAGACGAAGTCTCGGAATCCCATTTGTCTATCTGGAACCGCACTTGTTTAAGATTTCCGCTGACAAGACGTACCTTAATACGCAACTTGGTTGCCGCTATGGTAGCGGTATCGAAGTTAAAGAGATACGTACTCCACTCGTCGCTGGCCGCGGCGGTAAATCCGATTTTTACGGTTTTATCCTCATTTATCGTTGCGGTATAAAAATCCGGCGTGGCATTATATTGGTTATTACCCTGTCCCTTTATTCCGCGGAAGATTTCCGCTTCTTCCTGCGAAGTCGGCGCAACGGTGAACGTAAACTCATTCCATTCGGAAACGCCCGCGCTGTTTTTACTGCGAATCTTTGCGATATGCGCGCCTACTTCAAACGCTTTTTCATCCGTGGGTTTATACGCGCGGCACATCATCGGAGCGTCGCCCGAAGGACGCGTGCGTTGCGCAAGGTCGGTAATCGCGCTTCCGTCTACTTCCAGTTCGTATTCCGAAGCCGCAAAAACACGTTCCCAATAAACGACGCCTTCTTTCACTTCGACGTAACCCGGCGCTTCGGGAGCCTGTTTTTCACCCGCCACCATGGCAATCTTAGTGAACTTAATTTCGGTTTCCCCTTTTGTTTCGTCGGTCGTGCCTTCCAACGGACAAGGATTATTCAATTCAAGATAAATGGCTTTCCAACTTCCTTCTCCGTCGAGATCCACGTCGGTTGTATTCAGACTAACCGAATTTTTTCCGGATTTAACAGCATAACGCTGATACAGTTTGAAACTGCTTTCGCCGCCGAATTCAAACTGCATTACGGGTAAACTTCCTTTCGTAACTTCGAAATCGAGTTCGAAACTCGTCGCATCCATGGCCGCGTCATACCAAAGAACAAGGCTTGTCCATGTATTCGTCATTTTGCTTCTGTCGTAAGACACCACAAACGCATCGTCGTCGCTTCCGTTCACGACGTAATTGATTTCTCCGTTATAAGTGTTGTTCTCGATTTTGTTGATACCCGACACGACGTTTTTGCTGAGACGATAACCGGAAACTACGACGACGCATTCGCTTTCGAATTTTCCGTCTTTCGTAGACGCGGTTATCTTACACGTACCTTCGTTTACACCCGTTACGTTACCGTTTTCATCTACGGTAGCAACGCCCGGATCGCTTGTTTCCCACTTCACTTCTGCGCTACTCGCCGAAAGTTGTTCGCTTCTGCCCGCATCCAGGCTAAGGTTCTCCTTATCGAGCGTGATCGACGAAGTCTTTTCGGTCGATCCTGTCTGACCTTCGTAGCATCCGACCATAAGGGTCGAAGTTACCGACAGCGCAAGCGTCAATGCAAGCGCTAAAATTTTGCCTTTTCTGTTCATATTGGTTTTCCTCCTGATATATAGATTTTATTAAGGCCTCATTGATTAAACGGAAAATCTTTAAAGATTTCCTCATAGATTGCAGACGGAACGTTCGTCATATACAAACGCTTCCAGTCCTGCGTGATTGTACGGAATTGTCCGACGCAAACGTCTTTATTGCTGTTCCAGTCGGGCGTCCACTGCAAACCTTTTTCACGCCACCAGTCCGCTCCGATATTCGCCACGTATTTAGCCTCGTCGATATCGGAAGGCTGCGACGCGTCCCATACGCACAGTCTTATATCCATCTCGGATAAAATATACAAAGTATCGTTGTTTTTTACGCTGCCGTCCTGATTAAGAAGTCCCGTTTCAACCAGATCGATCTGACTTCCGAACGGGTGATAGTTATAACCGAGCGTAGCGTAATCGAGTTTGATTCTGGTACGTTTTTCTTCGGCGTAATTGATACTGTTTGACATAAAGTTTTTATGCGCGTCGTTTCCGAAGTTTTCGTCGTAAAACGACCCTTTCGGATTTGCATGTTCGAGCAAAACCCATCCGGAAGATTTCGTATACGCCCATATCTTCATATTCTGAAATTCGATACCCGTATTGGAAACGGGGTTTTGTCCGTTCTGAAGATAAATCGTAGACCAGATTCCCACGCCCTTCCAGCCGAGCGGTTTGTTGCCGTTACCGGAACCCGCCCTCGGGTGATATTTCCAGTCGTTGGTATCGGCGCAGGACGGTACGGCTTCGTGATACGCGCTGTCTACGGAATGTTTCGGCGTGTATGCCGACTCGTCATTAGCGATTTTTTCATCGCTTAATCTCTTAAAATCCTGCGGATTATCCGATAAATACTTTACGTTTTCCGCGGAGAGGTCGCAGTTAAAAGCGCCGTCTTTTGCAGAAAGATATTTCGTCGTTCCCGTTTCGAATCCGTTTTTAGACATATCTCGTATCGTCTTCATCGCCTCGACATAGTTTTTTTCGACGCCGCCGCGAATCGTTTCCAACGTGCCGTCGTCCCTTGATTCTTTCGCCGCTTTTTTCAGATTTACTCCGCCGAAATATATCGTTCCGCTGTTTTTCTTTGCCGCGTCCAGACTGCCGAGCGCGCTCCGCCCGCTCGTATCGAAAATCGCCGTCACCCCGTTTTTATATGCCGAGGAAGCATAATCTTCGGCTTTTACCACGTTCGTTTGCTCTTCGATATACTTTACGCTTACCGAAGCGTTGCCGACGCCTTGCAAAAAGCCGTACAACACGCGATTGTCGAAACCGTTTTCATATACGGAAACATATCCCGCTTTTTTTACGTCGTTTTCCGCAATCGTCCGTCCGCCGAGATACCCGTATTCCTCGGGTTGAAACTCCAACGCGCATACGTTGTCTCTCACGTCGCGAAGAGCCGCGTCCAAAACGATAAATTTCATTCCTTTGAAACTTTTAACGTAACCGGATAACCCGTTATACGCGTCTCTGCCGACTATGGCAACCGTTTCGATTCCGCCCTTTGCGATTTCTTCCTCCACCGCGCGGCGATAATTATCCGCGTTTTTTCCGAGTTCAAGCGTTTTGAATCCGCATTTTGCTTCTTCTTTGGCGGCTGCGTACACTTTGCCGCCGAATTCGTCGTTACTATCGCCCGCATAACAAAGCAAAACTTTTGCGTCCTCTTCGTTTTTCGGCGAGCAGGAACATACGGAAACTATAAGAAACAACGATAACGCCGCCGCTAAAATTCTTGTAATTTTCATATTTTTACCCCTTTACGCTACCAACGGTAATCCCTTTTACGAAATAACGCTGCAAAAACGGGAATACGAGCGCGATCGGCAAAACTCCCAGAAATATCTGCGCCGCCTGTAAATTTTTTCCACCGATGTTTTTCAACGCTTCTAATTGTTCGGGAGTAAGAGTAAATCCCGATTGCTTCGTAGGATCGCTCGAAACGATCATCGTATATAAGTAAGACTGCAACGGATACAAAGAGGGATCGTTCATAAACATAATTCCGTCGAACCAACTGTTCCATTGCCCCACCGCGGTGAATAAAACAATCGTAGCGATCGAGGGCATCGAGAGCGGAATGTATATTTTAAACAAAATGGTAAATTGTCCCGCCCTGTCCAATAAAGCCGCCTCTTCGATATCTCGCGGAATACCTCTGAAAAAATTCATCAGCATCAGCACGAACCAGACGTCGCACGCCCCCGGCAAAACGTAAATCAGAAAACTGTTCAACAATCCGAGTTGCTTATACAGGAAATACGTAGCAAACAATCCGCCGCTCAAAAACATAGTGACAAGAAAAAACCAAGTAAATCCTGTTCTTCCTTTAAATCTTCCGTCAGTTTTCGACAACGGATACGCCGTAAGCACCACTACGATAAGCGAAGCCGACGTGCCGAATATCACTCTCATCACGCTGATCGCGAGCGACGTGAAAAATTCGTTTTTCTGCAAAAGGTACTGATAAGCCTGCAACGTGAACCCTTTCGGCAAAAGAAACACTACGCCTTTGCTCGTAAATTCGTCGGATGAAAACGACATCGCGAGAAGATGAATGAACGGAAGAATACAAATCAATGCCAGTAAAGTAAGCGCCGTATAGTTTATAATTTCGAAAGCGACTCTTCCTTTAGTTTTTTTAATTTTCATCTCTCGTCACCTCAAAACAATCTGTAATCAAACTTTTTGTAGGCAAAATAATACGTTCCGCCCATAAGCACGAGAGTTACGACCGCCTTTGCGAGGTTTACGGCGCTTGCCACGTCTACCTGACGATTGCCGAACATGCCGAGCCGATATACAAACGTATCTATAATATCTCCGCCTTCGTAAACCATCGGGTTGTATAACACCAATACCTGATCGAAACCGCCGTTCAATATTCCGCCGATAGATAAAGTCATGACCATTGCCACAACGGGAGCGATGCTCGGAAGCATAACGTTAATAATCTGCCTGACTCTGCCGCCGCCGTCGATTTCGGTCGCCTCGTACAAAGTTTCGTCCACTCCCATAATGGCGGCAAGAAAGATTACCATATTGTAACCCATGCCTTTCCATACGTCCGATAAAATCACCAACGTCCTGAACCAGCCGTTATCGAGGAAAAACATAATTCTCGTACCGAATATCTTTTCGATCACGGTGTTCACAACGCCGCTGTAAGCAAACATTTCAAGCAAAATACTGCCTAAAATGATCCAACTGAGAAAGAACGGCAAAAAATACATTGTCTGAAAAAACCGCGAAAACCATTTCTTTCCGACTTCGTTGATTAAAATCGCCAAAAGCAACGGCACGATTATTCCGAGAGCTATCTTTATACCGGAAATCAGCAACGTATTACGCACCGAGTTCCAGAATTTTTCCATTTTAAAAATATAGATAAAGTTCCCGAATCCGTGATTACTCGCCCACTCCTGACCGAAAAACGTTCCTTTAAAAATATCGAATTTCTGAAACGCCATCACGATGCCGAACATGGAGCCGTATTTAAAAACCAACGTGAGAATAACTCCCGGCAGCAGCATCAGCCACCACACCCATTGTTTCTTTACGAATCGCGCGAGTTTTGACGAGAAACTATCTTGTAATATATTTTCTTTCATATTTATTTTGCCTGTTCGGCATACCATGCGTTAACTTCTGCGGCAACTTCGTCTCCGCCGATTTTTTTCCACGAGGAAACGAACGAATCCCATGTGTCGTCGATATTTTTCTCTCCCATAATCGCTTTCAGATAGTATTCCGAAACTTCCTGAGCCATCAACGCGCCTTTGCTTGCCATGGCGGGCGTCGAAATTCCGTAGAATTCATCGTAAGACACGCGTTGTTCTTCATCGTAAATCTTCAGAATCTGCGCCCACGCCCCGTCTTTATTCACACGGGTCATGATGTTCGCAAACATATTTTCCTGATACTTCGTAGCGAAATGATCTGCTTTCCACACAAGATATTCCGGATAAGCGTTCCACAATTTTTTCATGTGCGCCGTCCACGTTTCGGGGGCTTCCCTCTCCGCTTTCGGGTCGCTCTCTAATTGCCTGTTGATATTTACGTATTGTTCGTTAATATCATACGGATCATAAAATTGCGTAGGACACCAACTCCATACGTACCCCTTTTCCGGAGCCGCTTCCGGCGTGCCGTCGAGAGCGATATACATATTGATCATCTTGAATAATGCTTCCGGATTTTTGCACTTTTTGTTCACGACGTAATAAAACTCAACCTGCTGGCGATCGATTACTACGTTTTTACCTTCGGCAAGAGGCATTTTTGCGGCAACCCAGTCGGCGTCGTTTCCGATTGCCGTACCGAGAGGATATTCGAATTGCCACCACGGTCCGATCACAACGCCGCATTTATCGCCGAGAACGTCCGCTTGCACGGCGTCAACCGTCGCCGCGGCAACGTCTTTCGTTAAAATACCTTCGTTATAAAGTTTGTTCAGCCATTTCAAGGCAGTCTTACTGTTTTCGGATACTTCGTCCGCGTGCAATTTTCCGTCGCTGCCCAAAATCCATGCGTAAGGACTTGACCCGAACATATTCATATATCTGTCGATCGAAAAATAAGAGCCGGAAATCGCATTGCTCATCGCAAGTCCGCACGTTGCCCCTTTCTTTTGTTTGAACGCCTTCAACACTTCGTACAATTCTTCCGGATTTTCGGGAACGGAAAGTTTAAGTTCGTTCAGCCAATCCTGACGGATATACATCACGGGAACGCCGCGGCGATTGTCGGAATACTGAGGTACGGCATAAATTCCGCCGTCGGCGTCAGTAAGTCTTTTAATGACCTCGGGATCGCGATTCAAAAACTTTTTCACGTCTTCGGACGCATATTCGTATGCCGTGGAAAGATTTTTAAGCATGCCCGCCTTTTTCAGCGAAGCGTAATCGCTTGCCGTGACCTTAAAAATATCGGGCAATTCGTTCGACAACATGGAAAGACTTAGTTTTTCGCTGTATTGCGTAGGCGGAACTTTCCATAAATAGGAAAACTCCAGATTCAACTTTTCTTTCATCAACTTGATAAACTGCTGATTATCGGGGGTTACGCTCTGAGGCACGCGGCTGTCGTTGTGCGCCTGATACTCCATTACTCCCGTAACCTTAACGGTAGTTTCGTACTTTCCGAACGGATCGCGGTTGGGATCGTCATAATCCGCTCCCCCATTTCCGCGGTTTTTGCCGCAGGAGCAAATACCGATCGCGCATAATACCGCAAGAATAAAACTGACAAGTTTTAAATTTTTATTACTCATAATCTTCCTCCGCCGATTATTTTCTTTGATTCGATTATATCACGAAAAATTTTCGATTTCAATATCCTGTTTTTTTACATCCTTTTGTTTTTTTTACCATTTTGAGCAAAAAAAAAGCTTTCCCCGAGAAAAGCCGAAAAAATTCATCTTTATTTCATTTTATATACGTTATGTGTTTTTTCTTCGATAAGCCATCGGCGCGCAGCCGTGCAATTTCGCAAAGGCAATCCCGAATTGCGCAGGGTTGACAAAACCGCATTTCTTCGCGATATTCGACACAAAATCGTCCGTTTCGACAAGCAGTCTTTCCGCAAATCTCATTCTCTGCCCAAGGATATACGAATGTAAATTTTCGCCGACGACAGCCTTGAACTTACGCGATAAATACGCCGGATTATAATATACGGCCGAAGCCAGCGTCGTCAGCGAAAGTTCTTCGCCGAGATGCGTATCTATATATTTTTTAACCGACCCGATAATTTCGTCGCTACAATCTTCCGAAACGTTTTTCGCCTCCTGCCCGTCGCCGATAAAACGACATCCGTTCTTGTTTCCGCCGCATAAACTTTCCAGACGGGAATATCGTATTCCGTCTCTCTCGCCGCGCGGCAGGTCTACGGCAAAAACGGAATAGTTACCGTCACGCTCGTAAATATCCTGTTGCAGTCTTTTGGCTCGCTCGATCGCCACGTTCGCATTTTCGGAAAGAGGAATCGCCGCAATCCACTCGTTTTCTTTACAAAACGCCGATACGTCTTTTCCGAAAGCATTGCGAAGAACGTTCGCCATGTCTGCCTTACTTTCCGAGAAAATCATAAACAAAAACAGCCGTTCGGAGTATTCTTCGCCGTTTTCTTCTATGGAACGCCACAATTTCATACCGTTGACTTCCGCCGATAATTCATCGTTCAGCCGTACCTGAAAAGCCAATTCCGATTCTCTCCGTCTCTGTTTCTCTGCCTCGTCGATTTTTTCGCGAACCGCATTCAGTAAAACGGCGTCATCCTCTAATTTCAACACGTAAGAAGCCTCGGGAAACTTCAACGCCTCATACGCATAGGAAAAATCGCTATACCCGGTGAGAAAAATAATTTTCAGATTCGGGTACGACGACAAAAGCGATTTACATAGCGATATCCCGTTGCATTTCGGCATATCGATATCGCACACGATTATATCTATGTAATGCGTTGCGCAAAAATCTTTTGCTTGCTGCGATCCATAACAAACGTGCACTTCGGCGTCCGTGTTTAACTCGGCAATCAAAGTACCGGCTATCGAATCGGCTATATTTCTCTCATCATCAACCACCAATATCGTCACTTTTCAATCCTCCCGCTTAGAACACAGATATATCGTTACTTTCAATCCCCCGAGATCGCTGCGCTTCACGAACAACTCGCCGCGCCCGCCGGCATAATGCAGTAATCTTCTGCTTACGTTAACCAATCCGGACGTTTCTTCGGGATTAACGAGTTTTTCAGACAACTCCTCGATCTGTAAGTCACCGATATCGCCGTTATCGTCGAATTCTATTCTCAGATTGTTCCCTTCCTCAAAATAACGCACTCTGAATATTCCGCCCTCTTCTTTGTTCGCAAACGCATACTTATAAGCGTTTTCGGCAATGGGCTGCATACATAATTTCGGAATAGGCATTTCGCGAAATGCTTCCGGCGGAGAATCGATTTGCAAATCTACCCGCTCGTTAAAACGTATTCTTTGTATTTCGAGGTAATCGCGCATATTATCGGCTTCGTCGCGCAGTTTTACGATCGGCTCGGCATTGCGCGTAATATATAGGAATAGTTTGGACAATCCGCCGGTCATACGCTCTACGCTCTCTATGTCGCCCATTTTGCAAAGACTGCGGATATTCGCAAAACAATTATATAAAAAATGAGGATTTATCTGCGCTTGTAACGCCTTGAACTCGCTTTCGACTCTCATCGACTTCTGCCTGTAATTTTCTTCGATATAACTCGATATCGAAGAAGTCATATAATTGAATCCGTCGTATATATTCTGAAAATCGGACGTAATGTTATCCTCTATGCGGACGTCGAAATCCCCGTCGCTCACCTGCCGCATCGCGCCGAGTAGTCGTGAATACGGACGGCTGAAAAAATGACGGAACATCAAAAATAAAGCAAAAGCCACGAAACAAAGCAATACGCATGCAACGATAAAATATATTGTAAACGCGCTTAAAGCGGGATCTGCAGACGCGGCGTCGAAATTTACGTATAAAGGAAGTACGCTCATCAACTTGGTATAGTAGACGATCCTTCCGTTTCTGAGTATCGGTTTATCCGTTTCTTCTTCGGATAAAACAGTCCCCGCCGCGACGTCTTCGTCCGAACAGATTATCAATAAAGAATCATCTTCCGCGTAAGGCTTCGTCTGCACTTTGGGGAATGCCGTAAGAGTCAGATTTTTTGCGATATGATCCGCGTCAAGCAGTACCGCCAATACCGAATTATCCTGTTCGGACAGCGACAGCGTTATCAATATTTCTCCGTTATTTCTGAGATTGCCTTCGTAGGTAGGCGAATAGCGATGTTCTTTTATAGCCGTATCAAGCAACTGCTTGCGATAATCGTCGCTGACAAAAGTATATAGCGTGTTATACGATAACTCCCCGTCGGGAGCGATCCACAGCGCGCACGAATCTATTACGTCGTAATAGGTCGTCAAAGACACAAGATCGTCTATCGTTCTGTTAATCGCGGCATTACGAGCATAGGAATCACCCGATATTTTATCGTAATAATAGGCTTTAAGGCGAACAACGGTATCGCTTTTCATCAGCGAAAATCCCGCTCTCGATATATTTTTGACGTCGTTCGCAATGTTCTCCGTCAGCGCGGCATAACTGTCTTCCACGATTTGTCTCGTCCTGTTTTTTGCCGTTCTGTTCGACACGAATAGATTTACCGATATCAGTAGACCGAACAGAAAAATAATTATTATTTCTATCAAAGCAAAAACGGTAACTAACGACAATTTCCTTTTTTTTGCTCTTACCCCGTTCATAATTCCTCTCTTAAATATTCTGTCGACTATTCTGCCGACGCCAAATTTAACCTTTAATTTAAATGCCCGTTCAACTATTCTGCCGTCGGCAAATAATTCCTTATTTCGCAGCCGATAAAACCCCGATCGGAGCCGTCGTCGATTTCAGCGACTACTTAGCCCCGAATATCTGTCGATTCTCCGTTTCGACAACCGTTTTTTATAGTATAGCATAAATAATGTTCTTTTTCAATCGTTTTTAGATTTTACGCCTTAATTCAATTTTATTTTCGGTGAAAAATCGTTTCGACTTCTTAAAATTCAAATTCAGCCGAACGGCGTCTATCGTCCGACGGACTTCAAGCGTGAAACCACGTTTTTTTGAAAACAAAAAAACCAAGCAACGGGGTCTCCGTTTCTCGGTCTGATTATTTGCTATGAAATTGCTCAAAAAAGGCGAAAATGCCCATAAAAATATAAAAATAACGGTCTATAAGAAAAGACTTACAGGTATGCGTTACCCGAAACGACCATCTTTGCCGCTTTCTTTCATTACGCCTTCAAAGCGCTCGCCGTCTTTCAGCTTCGATTTTGTTTTTTATTTCCTCTGCCGAAAGTATTCTTATGTTTTTGCGGCGTAAAAAAACAATCAGTTTTTTAACATATTCATCGCACAAAAAATACGGACGATGGCAATCGGACGATACGATTACGGGAATATCGTAATGTTTGCAAATATCTATCAAACAATCGGTAGGATACCTGAAATCGTTACATCTGATTCCGTTTGCGTTGATCTCGATCAACATTCCCTCAGACGCCGCGTTTAAAACGATTTTTTCCAATTCCTTTTTCAGCGGATTTACGTCTCCGCCGTACCAGCCGAAAACCATATCCGGATGAGCGAGAACGGTAAAAAATCCCGATTTGATACCGCGATTTTCCTGTTCGAGCAACTCAAGCGCATATTTTTCCTCACTACCCAATTCGGTAACGTGCTTATGAATGGTTTGCGTCTCCACGAAATGCTGCCCTAAAATCAAGTAATCGAGTTTGCTTTTAAAAAAATTGTACGAGTCTTCGTTATTATCGTAATATTCCGCTTCCCCCGCTTTATATATGGTTATTTTATCGCCGAATTCATTTGTCGGACCGACAAATTGAGATAAGTAATCTTTCTCGATATTATCTTTGTTTATCCAGCCACAGCCGGTTAAATTCCTCGTATCGATATGGTCGGATATACCGAGAATTTTTACTCCGTTTTTTACAGCCTCGCGGACATAATCTTCAACCGTTCCGTCGGCATGACCGCATAGATAATTGTGAGTGTGCAGGTTATAATCCAAAGTAACGTCTTTAATATCTTCTTCTGTAATTTTGTCAAAATCTTTCAGCATAGCGTTTTATCCTTTTTTAGCAATGTAAAAACATACAATAATCTCAAAGAATAATTATTATACAATATTTCATTGCTTTTTTCAAGCAATACACCTCACGAAAGAAAGAAGTCGTGAATATATGTTTCAGACCTTTTCGCGTTTTTAAATAATTTTATAGCCAAGACCAAAAATCCGAGTCTTGGCTAATTTCATTTTTAATTTATATTTGTACGGAGCCTAAATTAAGTTACGCCTTGTTTACCGAGCCGAATAAAGCCATTTTGTGCTTTACGGCTTCTTTGATATAGTCCACCTTTAAATTCCGTGTTTCGAGATAGCCGAGTTTTTTCTCTTCGCCGTCTTTCATCGCGTGTTCGCCCGCAAGACATAAATCGGTAAATATGTTTACTTTCGCAATTCCCTCGCGAATGGTGTTTTTAAAATCGTCGTCGCTTAGTCCGCTTCCGCCGTGCAATACGAGCGGAACTTTTACCGCGCCGCTTATTTCTTTAAGCCTTTCTATATTGAGCATAGGCTTTTTCTTATAAACTCCGTGCGCAGACCCTATTGCAACTGCCAGAGCGTCTACGCCCGTAGCCTCCAAATACGCTTTCGCCTCTTCGGGAGTGGTATACATATCGGTAAGCAGATTATCTTCTTTCGCCGCTTCGCCTACATGCCCTATTTCGCCCTCTACCGTCGCGCCGAATGCGTGCGCTATCTTTACCATTTCACGCGTTTCGGCAATATTTTGTTCGTAAGGTTTAGCCGAACCGTCGAACATTATCGACGAAAACCCGAGTTTCAACGCCTCTATACATCTGTCAAAAGTAAGACCGTGGTCGTAATGCACCACTACGGGGACTTTTGCTCTCTTCGCCGCCGCGATTACGCTCGGCGCGATCAGTTTCAATTCGCCGTAAGGCAACAACACTTCCGCAGTACCGAGTATTACGGGAGAATTGCTTTCTTCCGCCGCCTCTATTACCGCCTGCAACATATCCGTGTCGGTGGTATTGAACAGCCCCACCGCATATTTTCCCTTTTGCGCCTTTTTCAAAACTTCGTTTAAGTTTACTAACATATTTTACCTTCTTTTAAAACTCCTCGTTATTTCGTAAATCTCACTTTTTGTTTTAACTCCGTCAGTTGCGTTTGCCTGCATTATGCTCGCCGCCGCAGCGCGTATCCCCGTTTCGAGTATGGTTTGCGGCGTTGCACCCGCATAAATCTCGGTTAATGCGCCCGCGCAAAACGCGTCGCCCGCGCCCGTTTTACCCTTAAAAAGTTCGTCGGGGACTATAAGCGAATTTATTTCGGCATAACTTTCACCCAAAAAACAAGCCTTGTCCTCTTTATGAATAATAACGCCCTCTTTAACGCCCATAGCCTTTAATTTTTCCGCTAAAAAGCGTAAATCGTCGGTATTATCCGATTTGCAAAGCGCTGCGGCTTCGAGTTCGTTTATTATAAGATAATCGACGAACGGCAGACAGGGCAAAACCTTTTCGTAAGCGTCCGCAGTAGAACTCACCAAGTCTATCGACGTCTTTATCCCGCGTTTTTTAAGTTCGCGCAATATCTTTACGCCGTCGCCGTTATCGACTTTTTCAAGTAGCAAAAAATACCCCAAATGAAATATCTTTGCGGTTATTTTGTCAAAGTCTATATCGTCGTAACCGAAATCCACGCTCGCGCCCGCGTAAGTAAAAAACGTGCGTTCACCGCCTTCGATGCTCATAACCTGCGTAAAACTCGTGCCGAGCGTTTCGGCTCTTTTTATCCCGTCGGCGTTCACTCCGTTACGGCGGAGAGCGTCAAGTAAAAACTCGGCTTTATCGTCTTTGCCCACTTTACCGTAAGCATAAACGCTTAAATCGGGGGCTATTCGTTTTATATCCACGCCGACGTTGGGAACGAGTCCGCCAACTGACCGATTAACGCCGAAAATCTGCGTTAATCGACCTATAGCGGGGTATTCGCTAATTATATTTATCTCGTCCACAAGCGCGGAACCCGCAACCGCTATGCCGTTCATCTCAGTTTGCGTCGGGGCAAAGCGGTCCCGCAAGTTCTTTAAGATAGAAGAGTTTTCCGGGGAGCGTGGGGATATAACTCGAGGTAACGAACCGAGTGGGACGATACCTGAGGGTCATCCAAAGGCTCATACCCTGCCATTGCATTCCGCGCGACAACGCACCGTCCGCGCCGCCGATAGCGTAGTCTGCCGCAAACATCAGTTTCGGTCCTATCGTGTTGGCGCGGCAGGGAACGAGCGTCGTTCTGCTGCGGAAAGAAGTTATGGCGTTCTGCTCTATCGTAAGCGGATGAAGTTTTACGCCTACTCTGTAAGGCTGATTCAGCCACTCTTCGTCGGAATTAAATTCCGCCCCTATCATCGGCTCCCAGAAAGCAATGTGGCACATTCTGCCTATGCCGTAAACGAGTACGAGTTTCGCACCTTCCGCTTTAAGTTTTGCTATCTTTTCGGGATAAGTGGGGAGATTGTCTTTAAGCGCGAAGTTTCTGTGCGATACGGGTACGGTATTTTTGCCGAGCGGATTATAAAACGCGTTTTCCATCGCGCTTTGGAAAGACGCCTCGCCGGTTATAGTGTTGCCCTCGCCGTCTGCCCACTCGTCCATATTAAAGCACCACACGTTCTCGCAGGATTCGTTCCACTCTTTCAGAAAATAAACCGCCCACTTATACATTCCCATAGGTCCTACGGGAAGAATAAACGCGATTTTACGCTTTTCCGCGTTTGCTTTTCTTATTTCGTTGGCTATTTCGTGTCCCATTTTTACGTTGAACTCGTCGAGATTGCCGCATTCTACGGGCGCGAAATCCTTGTTCCAGAACGATTGCCTTTCGGTAATAGTTTCGGGCGCGTTATCGCAACAAGCGTCGATTTTATCCAGATCCCACCCCTTGGGGAAGAAATTTTCAAGTAAACTGCCTTCTATCGTCGATTTTAAATTCATGATTTTTTCTCCTGATTTTTTATAAGAATAATACGTTTACGGCAACAAACGCTCGGTTGTGCCTTTTAAATACACCTGACATTGACGGAAACCCTCCGCGTACGCCGCGCCGCACTGATATCCGCGATATCTGCTGCAAGTGCGTACCATATCCGCAAAATCTATTCCGTCGTGTTCTTTCATCCATACGAGTTGGCTCTCGTGACATTCGAGCATTTTTATCTTTAAGTCGATTTCGTCCGATATGTCTACGAATTCCGTCGGATTAAAATTCACGCCCGCAAGCGTGTCCATATAATATATAGGCACTAATTTAGCCGCTTTTTCGCCGCCGCATTTATAATTCGGAAGCGTTGCGGTAAAACTCGCGTCGAACACAAGCCGCGACACCGCCGTGTGATCGGGCATATAGTCGTCGGGGTTGTGGGTGATTATAAAGTCGGGCTGCGCGTACTTGATTACTTCAACCATCTTATCCCGCGCCGCCTTGTTGTTATCGAAAATATCGAGGTCGTTAAACATTCCGCCGATAACCTCTATCCCCGCCAGACTCCCCGCCTTTTCCGCTTCTTTTTTGCGGATTTCGGTAAGTTCGTCGGGCGGAATGATAACGTGTCCAAGATTACCCGTAGAAGCGTGGCAGACGATTACTTTATCGCCGCGCTTTACGCATTTTGCAAGCGTGCCGCTGCACGCGATTTCTATGTCGTCGGGGTGCGCCCCGATTGCCAATACTCTCATAAAAAACTCCTTACGAAAGAATTATATAACGTCAAATCAATTATATCAATGTCAAAAATGCACAAAAATCGTGTTATAGTTTATCGATAAATTAATATATATTAAGTTGTCCTTTTTTGCAAACATATGCTACAATGAAGCCATTAGGACAAAGTTTTACAAGTACAAAGCCAAAAATTGATAAACGTAAAAACATTTACAAAGCGTCACACGATTACGCCATGTTTGCTGCATTCTTCCTTTATCTTTTCAAAGTCGCTTTTTAAATACGGACTTTTCGACGGAAGCGAAAACTCATGCTTTGCTATCTCGTATAAACACTCGTAATTTATCGGTTTCGGTTCGCCGTATATACGCATAAAATTATTGTATACGATATTATTGAATGCCGCATCGGAAAGATTTAATCCGTACAACACCGTCCCCCAATGGTCTTCGATTCCCGGGTACGGATGCCTGCCGTCATACTCGCCGTCATTAACGAGCATATTTGTTTCGTAAGTAACGGTTTCGGGATAGTTTTTTAAATATTCTTCCTTCGTAAACCCTTCAGTACCGTGATTACCTCTATCCGTACCGAAAATATATCTGTCGGAATATTTTTCCATTATACGTTTCCATGGAGCGGGATTCTTGGCTATAACGAAATACTCTTCCGGTCCGGGAACGTTGTCGAAGTACACGGTTTTATATTCGTTAAACAATTTCTCGACGAATTCCGGCTTATCGCTCATAAATCCGAAATGTGCGAAAGTAAGCACTAAATTAGGATGTCTTTTCAACACGTTAAGCATTTGTTGTTGATATTCCTCTTTTTTAAGATAACCGTCTTTATACTCGTTCTCCCACATACCTATCGGATCTCCGACATGTACTATAATAGGAAATCTCGTCTTTTCGGCATAAGCGAAAGCGGGTTCGTATATTTCTTCGTCCATACGATGTTTCCATACCTGTTGAGAATTAGGTTTAGCTTCGATAATTTTCCAACAATCGAACCCCGCTTTTACGGCGAGTTTTATTTGTTCTAAAAACCCCTCCGCAGTATTCGGTTTAGAATAATCAAGGCAATACCCCGCATATCCGTAAGGCGCAAACACCGACTTTAAATAAAGGCATTTACTGTTATCGAGTTGAGTTTCCTGAAAGAACGTATGCGCGTTGAGAGCGAGAAAGTTTATTCTTTCAATGCCGCCCGCCTCCATAAACCAACGAAAGCCTTTCTCGCTTTGTTCAAGAGGAAAATCCATAGAAATATGAACATGTGAATCTATTATTTTTTTAGTTTTCATTTTTGAACTCCTTAAAATCTATTACGGCAACTTGTTTTCTTGCTTTTTCGGCTGCAAATACAAGACAATGCCCGTTTACGCTATCGTTAATATCGGTTACGGAGACCGACGCTTTACCTTCGCCTATATAATCGACGGTATCGCTCATAAGCAAATAATCTCCGCCGCCGTGTCCCGCGTATTTCGAGTGATTTTTCACCCTGTCCGCAACGTTGACTATTTCCTCATTATAAGTGTACTTGCCTTCGCTACGATCAAACACGCGCAAAGCAAATTCATTACTTTCGAGATGCCCTTCTATTTCGCCGTGACTACCTACTATATGCAAATATCTGCCCGCTTTACTCGTCCCGCCGACCATAGTGAACACGGCGGTAACTCCGTCCTCGAATTCCACGTTCAAAGTTTGCCTGTCCACGATATCTCCGCCGCTGTTAAAAGCACACTTGCCGTAACGAGAATGTTTTAAATATTCCGCTTTTTCTTCTTTAGTTATCTCTTCTATCTGTTTACCCATACCCATCCACGTTTGGAATGGCATAAGATCCTGTTCTAAATGCACCTTCTGAGCCGAATATAAACAAGTAGAATTATGCGGACAATTATAGCAATACTCGGTTGCACCGGCGGGAGCGTTTGCCTTAATAAACAACGAACGAGAACCGAAACTCGAAACTCTTTTCGGCTCGGAATCATTATGTAGCCAACATATAAGATCGGTATCGTGGCAGGATTTTTGTAATAAAAAACCTGAACCGCATTCCGCCTCGCTACTCCATTTTCCTCGCACAAAACTATCTAAAAAGTGCGCTATCCAAACGTGTTCGTTCATTTCTATGGTAAGAATTTTACCTATAACGCCTTCGTTAATCGTTTCTTTTATCGTTCTGTAGAACGGTGCGTAACGCAAAACGTGGCAAACGACTATTTTTACGCCTTTTTCGTTAGCGGCGCGCTGAATATCCAAAAGTTCTTTTTTATTATTAGTTACGGGCTTTTCAAGCAAAATATCGTAACCTGCGTCTATAAGCTTCATAGTTGTTTCATAATGCGCCTCGTCCATAGTCGCGTTTATAACGAAATCGCACTCGATATTTGCTTTTAAAAATTCGTCTATACATTTGAAAACCGCGCGGTCGGGTAAACTATATCTTCTTTTCGCCTCTTCGCGATTTTCTTTATTTATTTCCACCACGCCCGTAATTTCAAGTCTTTCGGGGTTAGAAATAGCGTAGTCGGCATAAACCAACCCTCTGTTGCCTGCTCCGAGCAATATCGCCGTTAATTTCTTCATATTACTTTAACTCTTTTATATATACTATTCTTTCTTCTACGCGCGATTTATCCGCTGCGTATACGCACAGATGCCCGTTTACGGAATCGTCGAGCGAAGTACAACTGATCGACGGTTTCGCACCCAACATATAATCGACAAAATCCCTTGCAAGAAGTTCGTCGCCGCCGAAGTGCCCGCCCGCCTCGCCTTGGTCGTTGTTCGTAAAATCTATCACGCGTTCTTTACCCTTATCGATGTTATCGTGATTTATAGGGTCGAACGTCCTGACGTAAATTTTTCCGTCGCCGCCCCACCCTTCTATCTCGCCTTTCGTACCGAGGATATAGAATGATCTTCCCGCTCTTTGCGCCGAGCATAACATTCCGTGCGTAGCGGTAGAACCGTTTTCAAACTCTATCATTACAGCTTGATGATCGACGACGTTAGCGTTGGTTTTATACGCGCATAAGCCATGTGGGTTATATGTTTTCAGCGATTCTATTCTCTCCTCGTTGGAAACCTCGTACCACTCTTTACCCGTGCATTGCCACGGATACTGTCCCAGATAATCGTTACTTTCAAGCAACATCATTTTTGCCGAATATTGACAAGTATCCACAAGCGGACAATCGACCAGACATCTCGTACCCGCCTCTTTCGGGGCTTTTTCGGGAATTATAAAATTTCTGCCGCCGAAACTGCAAACTTTTTTAGGAGCGGTAGCGTTGTTGAACCAACAAATAAGATCTATATCGTGGCAACATTTTGCAAGCAACATAGTAGAACCGCATTCCTGCTCGTTACTCCACTTGCCGCGAATATAGGAAATAGCGTTATGCGCCACGCCAACCCTTTCGGTTGTTTCTATATGTACGACTTCGCCTATTTCGCCACTCAAAATCACCTTTTTTGCCTCGCTGTAAAAAGGTGAATAACGCAAAACGTGGCAAATCATAATTTTGTTATGATATTCGTCCACGACGGATTTAAGTTCCTGCAAATCTTTCGCATTATTTGTGATAGGCTTTTCCAAAAGCATATCGTAACCCTGTTTCAAAAACGGAATCGACGTTGAAATATGCAAACTATCCATCGTACCGTTTATCACGCAGTCGGCTATTTTGCCGAGTTTAAGCACCTGATCTATATTATCGAAACACATATCTTCCGGAACGCCGAACAAATTTTTGCTTATGTCCCTGACGTGCTTATCGGGATCTACAAGCGCGACTATTTTAATTTTATCGGTATATTCCACCATCGTTTTGGCGTAATCTCTCGCCCTATGTCCACAGCCGACTATAATCGCCGTTACGTTGTCTTTCATAATTGCCTCCCGTTTAATTAATTTCCTCGTTCGTAAAGAAGATTACCTCGTTTTGTTTAAGTGTAAATTCTTTACCGCAAACGTCGGTTTTTACCATATAATGATCTTCGTCAATAAGATACGCCTGCATATCGTCGGGTATATCAGCGTTAATCGTCTTATCTCTCTCGATATTAGTTATCACAATTCCGCGTTTTGATTTATCGTCCGAAATCGCCGCAGTCGCGTAAACGCCGTCCTCAAGACCGTCAACGTCGACTTGATTACCCATAACAAACAATTCACCGAACGCTTTAAAGGCAAAGTAAGTCGCCAACGGTCCGTAAGTTACCTCGGTAAAAAGCCCCGAATAGCCGTTTACTTTCATTCTTGCGTCGTAAAAACACATAAGCGCGACTTTCGTATTTTGCATCGCGCAAAGCATAGCGAGATCGTGCGCGGCGTTGCAACTGTCTTTAGCCGTAAGCGAAGGTCTTACACTCCACTCGTTAAGGTGAATCTCAACTCCGCCCATATCGAGTTCTTCCAGACGTTTTTCAAGCGCGAGCTGCATTTTTACGGTATCTTTTACGCTTAAATAACTGTGATGAGAGAAGAAATCGAGCGGCAAGTTATTCTTTTTAACGAATTCTATAAAACTTTCAAAAAAAGTAACGTGATACTCTAACCCTTTATAGTAAACCGGTTCTTCTCTTTTTAAAGCGTTTTGATAGTCCTCGGATAATCCCCAGGTATAAAGACCTGTCGAGGCATAACCGCCGATCTTAATTTTGTTGCCGAAACATTTTTTCAAGTGTTTGGAGGTTACCGCATATAAATCGAAATATTGTTCCTTAGTGCCTCGCCACATATTGTTTTTGGGTATTATCTCGGTATTGTCGGGTTCGTTCCAGATCTCCCAGTATGTTATGCCGTAATTATAACCGTTTGCCCACCCCTCGTTGTAGTGACGAACGATGTGCTCGCAAATTTCTGCCCATTTTTGAAAATCTTTCGGCGGAAAAATTCTATAAGCCTTGATTTCGTGAAAATTCTCTATGGTTACGCCTAAACGAAAATATGGCTCGACTCCGTTTTCTACCAAGCCTTTCAGATACAAATCGGTAAAAGTGAAATCATAGGAATTTTCGTCGTTGACGTCGGCGTCGAAATCGCGAAAAATATTAGGTATATCCACCCACATATTGCCGCCGAACCAACCGCCTACGTCGTGCAACCTTGCATACGGAATATGAGCGTCTTTAAGATAGTGGAAATATTGAGTATCCGTTCCGACCAACGGTCCTTGACCTACGCCGTGCATAGGCTTTATTTTACCGGTAACTTTGTTAAAGTCTATCGTTAAATTCATTTTAACCTCTCTTCGGCAATTTTTACGGTAATCTTGCCGCTTTTTTTAATTAAGTTTATATAAAACGCACCGTTTATCGCGGTTGCGGTTTTAACCTTTTTGCCGTCCACAAAACAGTTATATTCAAACTCCGAGTTTACGCAAACGAGAACGCAGGCATTTTCGGTTTCGGTCGTATACGAAAACTCGACAAAATCCCCGCTACCGCTCGTTTTTATATCGTAAAGTTGCGTTAAAAATCCGCAGGAAACGCTTCCGGGAGTAAAATACGCCTTGAACCAGTTAAGACAAGGACAAGTAAGACCCGAAAATTGATGATAGCCGTTGCCGCGTTTGGTTTTTATGGTAAAATTTTCAAACGAACAATAAGTTGCGTCGGTTTCTTTGCCATATACCGTTAATGCCTTTAACGCTATTTCTGTTGAAATATCGGTCTGACCGTCGTCTAACAGCGCTTTCCACAATATCCACTGATGCGGAAACCAGACCGATCCGTTCCAGTAGCCGTTATCCTGATAATAAGTTGCTCTCAAATCCACCGCTGAAACTCCGCAGTCGGTAAAAAGTCCGTTTTTAACGTTATCTAATATTTTATCCGATTGCCGCCTGTCGCATATACCTGCGATATACGGATAGATTCCGTCAAAGCCGTAGTTATATAAAGTACCGTCTTTATGTTTTAAGAATTCACGCGGATTACCGTTTTTATCGTGAACGACGTATTGATAATACCCCGACTCTTCGTCGTAAGCGTATTTTTGAATTGCGGAAGAAAAATATTCGATATCTTCTTCATAAAGCCCGATATCTTCCTTAAAGCCGAAACGCTCGGCTATTTCTTTCATTATTTTTGCAATCAACACCGTTACCGCCGTAACTATAACGGGAGTGGTGTTTGATATATCGGCGTTGCCTTTAATAAGCGCGCCGTAATTTTCCGAATTAAACTGACTGAATGTCAGCGCTTTTTGCGGCGGATAGTCGTCCCAACCGCCCGAATTGTAATTTAAATGCCAAAGTTTTAAAAGCCCCGAGCCGGTCTGTCGTTTTTCGTATTTCAATCCAGAATAGAATGAATAATACTGTTTAATCGAGGGATAGAGTTCCTTTAATTCTTCCCTGTCGCCGTAACCGTTGATAAGTTCGGCGTACATCATAATTTGCGTAGGCATAAGCGTACCGCTCATTATAAACGGCGCATGTATATCGCCTACCGAGGTTAAAAAAGTTTTTAAACAGTCTAACGCCCTGCAGAAGTCTATCGTCGACAAACCCAACCCTATGAACCCGTTATCCCAGGTATAAAGGCTATCCCAAAGCCTGCCAGGTATCGTATGAGCGATATATTTCCCCCTTGCATAAACGGGATAAATCACGTTAAGAAGAGTATTGTAACTTAACGCGTTTTGCGAAAACCTGAATTTTTCGCCCTCTTTATTACATTTAACGCGGTACGGCTCGACGATTTCGTTCTCGAAGTCCGCCGCGTCGAATTTTCTGCCGTCGGACGAAATGAAATATCTTACCGTGGTTTCGCCGTGTGGCTCGATAATTATCTGATCCGAAACGGCTACGTCGTAAAAGCATTTTTGCTCTTTGCCGCTTTCTATCTCGCTGAAAAGCGAATTGTGTATATGCTCGCTTAATATCTCGCCTAAATTATCGGAATCAAATTTTATAATTAGTTTTTGCGGCTTGTCCCACCCGACGAAATACGATGATTTAATACCGTCGAACGACAAAATCATTCCGTCGTCGAAAGATCGCTTTTGCGATTTAGTATTGTATTTCCTTTTTGCAAACGAAACGGCGCGAGCGTTTAACCCTACTATAAAGGAATCTACGTAAATCGGATCGCCGCCGGCGCGGAACGTAAACGAAGAAATTTTCGTCTTATCGATAGTTGTTGTAACGAAATTAAATTCCTTGCAGACTTTCAGCGTTATGGGATATTCTTTACCGTTTATCTCGAAAACAACCGACGCATCGTTTTTCGCCATATATCTGACGCCAACGCTATCGGCGGTTATTTCTTCAAATTCGTATCGTAAAAAATCTTTTTCGTTTTTGCCGAAAAATTCGGCGTTTATGCATGTACCTTTATCGGACGCGTTATCGCAAACGCTTTCGGCAAGTCTGAATCCGTCGATCGCAAACTCTTGCGCACAACGAATATCCGTATAATTTGCCGCGTGAATATACCGCGTATCTTTAGTAATTACAGGATCGTAAATCGGTTTAAAGTCTATAAAATTATACCACCATTTTTTGGACGGATACGTTATATACGCCGCCAGATTAACGGTGCAATTTTGGCTTAAATCGGTATTGTTTACAAACTTACAGTCAATCGCGACCTGCTTATCGTTTTTAACGGTAAAGGTCGCATCCATATAGACTCTGTCTTTCCATTCTATTTCGTAACGATAAGCAAAGCGCGTTAAATTTTTATTTGCCGACCACATTTTAACTCCGTTATCGCCTATAACTTTTTGGCTTAAAAGAGTTCTTTTCGTAAAACCCGTAAAAAGTTCTACGTTAAAAGTCGCGCCCGTAGTTTCGTCCGCAATATGACATATACCGAGATAATCTTTATTATACGGACCCCATTTGCCCGTTTTTACGCCGTAATTCAAATCCATAATTTTTACCGTAAAAAAAGTTTTCGCGCGCCTTCGCCTGACGAATAAAGGCGCGCTTATACTATTACTTAATTAACCCCATTGGTCTGGCCATTCAATCGGAATTTCCTCCGACGATTTTTTATCTTCAGACATATTTTTGTCGTCCGATGACTTTTTATCGTCGATGGGTCCCTTACAGGCAACCGCAAACACGGCGCATGTTGAAATAATTAAAATCAATGATATCTTCAACCAGAATTTCATCTTAACTCCCTATCGTCTGCTCGTCCCACAAATCGTTCCAACGAGTGGGTATTTCGACACTTTCTTTTAAAAGAACGTCGGAGTTTATCTCCATGATTTTTACAATAGGACTATTATACGTTTTTTTAATCATTGCGCATTCCTCCATAACGTTTTAACGGTAACCTTGCCGCTTATAGTGACAACGTCGCCCGCGTTATAAGTTTTTCCGGAAATTTCGTAACCGGCAAATTCCTTACCTTCGGGAGCGGTAACGTTCAGCGTCTTCACTGCGGGAAGAGTATAACTAACGCCGTCTTTTAAAACGACTTCGTTTACACTGCCCGTTGCGCCGTTTAAATCGAATACTACTTTGGGCAAATAATCCGCAACTGCGTCTTTTACAACCTGAGAAGCGTTATCGTCGGCGGTGCAAAGTTGAGCAACGCGCGAAAGCGAACGATCTTCGGAAACAACCGTATAAACCACGTTTCCGCTATATTCTATATAGCCCCTCGCAGCAATTTCTCTCGAATAATTCTTTTCGGCAATATTCCAAAGGTATGCTACCCAGTAAACGTATTCTACACCGTCTACGGTCTTTTCGTTCATACGCTCGTTAGCGATTGCTTTGCTTACGAGATTAGTATTAACGGTAAGGTCGCCTTTTACGAGATTCGCAGGTATCAGAAGAGTTCCGAATTGTGCGTTCGGATCTGCCGCAAGAATCTGCTCATACTGCGTTTTGGGCAAAGAAACTGTGAATCTGATGCCGTTACCGGTCTCGTCGTTTTCACGTTTAAGACGAATAGCCGCTCCGTCGTAATTAAAGTTATCCAAGCCGTATAATACGATTATCTCGGTATTGGCGGTTACGGTTTCAAGAACGTATTCTTCGTTTTTGTAAACCAGAGTTTCGCCGTTTGCTTTAACCGAAAGAATAGTACAACCCTCTTTATTCAAATCGATTTTTTTGATTGCAAGGGATTCACCGTATTTAACCGTCGCAACGGAAATTTGCTTACTTCCGTCCGTAACGACTACTTCATATTCATCGGGAGTGTAAACCGCCACGATAGTCATATCGCCTTCGACAACCGTATTTTCGTCTATCTTAACGCCGTTGTAAGCAAAGTACGGCGCGGTTTTAGTATAACCTTCTTTTTCGGGAATTGCAGGCAAAGTTCCTACTTTTTCAAGTAATTTCTCACCGTAATCCGCCTCGTAAGTATTTCCGAGCAAAACGTCGTCGGCAAAGAAAGAAACGGTGTATTTCGCGCTTTCCCAGTGAGCATAGACGATTATATCTTTAAGTTCGGTTATAGCGGTTACTTTTTCGCCGTTTACTTTATCCGTAAACCAACCGAGGAACTTTTTGCCTTTCGGCACTTTATCCGCGTCTATATCTTTAATCGTCAATTCCGACATGTCGGTATTGTCGAAAGTTTGCTTTTCGTCGACAATTCCTTCGTAATTATAATTGTAAGTTAAAGTATAGAGTTTAGATACAACCGTTTTGGTTGCGCTCGCCGTATTTCCGTCTTGCGCCCAGACGAATTCATACTCGCCGTAACCGTTTAAAGTATACGCGGTTTCTTCGGTCAACTCGGTTATAGTATCTACGGTCGTTCCGTTAAGTTTAACCGTTACAGAACCACCCGTGTAAGCGGTAGTTCCAAATAAATTTTTAGCGTTTACCAAAAGTTTAACGGTTTCGCCTTCGCGAGCGGTTTCGTTACTCTTCACTTCAAGCGAATATTTTGCTTCGCCCGCGTTTACAGTTCCGTCGGCGTTTTGTAAAAGTTCTACGCCGTCGATATTCATTATCGTATAAATCGCTTGATCGCCTTGCAATTTTGCATCGTCGGCTTCCTTATTTACGGCATAACCGAATACGGATAATTTTACTTTGCTCGCATCACCAAAACCGTTAAAGGCAACCGGGTTTTCGTCCGCGTGCTTTACCTGATTGAAACCTCTTACCAAAGTCCAGTTATCGCCCGATACCGCATATATACCGTCGCCCGCGACGTAGCAAAGCGAAAGGGGAGCGTCGGAATCAAAATTACCCTTACAAAGAAGAGGCACGCCTCTGTCATATGGTGTATTTTCATCTGCTACCTGACGAATCCTTAACGCTCCGTCTCTCGAAGTCGCGTTCGTACCGAAAAATTTAACGTCCGCCTGCATCCCGTTTGAGAACGACGCGCCGAGACCCATACTGCTACTCCACTTCCAGAATCCGAGCGCGATATCTATTCTCTTGGTAGGATCGGTCGCGTCTTCGAGTCGAACGACCATATCCGTAAATTGTTGTCTTATGCTGCCGTCGCTACCGTATGCCCCTGCGGCTCTGTCGGCAACCGTTCCGGGGAAAGCAAGAGTGATAAACGGCGTGTAAGCAAAAGTTTTTGCTCCCGTACCGGATACGCCGTTTCCGCCGTTCCATACGTTGCCGTTGTCGCTCAAATCAATAGTGTTTTTAAACGAAAGACCATTCTTCGGGGTTTCGGAAATACTAGTCGAATTGAACATTCTGTTATCATAATTAGTTTTATCCACCGAAACTTGCAAGCCTGCGCCCGCATACTTCATTCCGTTAGGTAATTGAGCGTATTCAAACGAGGAATTATTCCCCCATACCGAGCCGGAAGTCTTTTCAAAATAGCAAGATAAATCGGTAACTACTTTTTTGCTCGCAGTGCTTGTTCCGTCAGACCAGACGAATTCGTAAACGCCGTAACCTTTGCTTAGAGTATACTCGTTACTTGCCTTTACTGCGGTTATGGTATCTACGGTTTTACCGTTAAATTTTACGACTATACTTCCCGACGATATAGTTTCGGTCGTAAAGAACGATTTTTGTACTACGGAAAGATTTACCTTATCGCCGTCACGATAAACAGCGTTGCCGTTTACTTCTATTTTGTAAGTTGCCTCGCCCGCGTTTACAGTTCCGTCGGCGCTCTTTGTAAACTCGACACCGTCGATGCCCATAATAGTGTAAACCGCGCAATCTCCCGTTATAGAGTTTCCGTAAGTACCGTCGTTCACAGACTTTCCGAATACGGAAATTTTAACGTTGGACGAATCCGAAAAGCCGTCGAAAGGAACACTGATTAAATTTTCCGCGTTAGTACCTTGATTGAACGCTCTTATTAAAACCCAGTAATTTCCGGACACGGCGTAAATACCGTCGTTTTCAACGTAACAAAGCGATATGGGTGCTTCGGATAAACTGTTCATACCCGACATATTCGGGGACTGCACGTCCATAACCGCCCCTCGCTTACCGTCTTCGTTACAACATAGAAAACTTCTCAACTTTCCGTCTCTCGAATCTGCGTTTGTCGCAAAAAATTGACTGTCTCTTTCGGAAACACCGTTAGAAAATCTTGTAGCATAACCGCAACTTCTGCCCCAGTTCCATGAACTGATTAACACGTCTATCCATTTAGACGAGTCTGCAGAATCTTCAAACCTGACGATAAAATCATTGAATTGCGATCTCCAACCGTTTGAGCCTAGAACATCACTTCTATCACCCGCCGTTCCGGGGAAAGCAAGAGTTATTGCAGGAGTATAAGTAAACGTACTTGCATTAGTACCCGATATACCGTTTCCGCCGTTCCATACGTTATCGCCTAAATTTACTCCGTTTTTAAAAGTAATTCCGTTTTGCGAAATATCCTCAACACCGGTAGTGTTATAAAGCCTGCCCGTTACCGTTTGTTTGCCAACCGAAACCTGCAAACCCGCGCCTGTAAAAAGCATATCGGACGGCAACTCGGCATACTCCGTTTTACAAGTATTAGTCCCCCAGTCCGAACCTACGGTCTTTTCAAATAAGCCTACGAAATCCTCCGCCGATATGCCCGCCGCTTTCGCGTATACGGGTTTTTGAAAAACCATAATCGTGCCGATTGATAAAAATACAGCCGTTATTATGCCTAATATTTTCGTCAATTTCCCTTTTTTCATAAAATTCCTCCTAAAAAATTGTTCTGTCCTTATTTCTCAAACGAGATAGCGGACAAGTATATTTGCCAAGGATTGTTTTCGGTTTCGTCAGGTTGCACCGAAATTAAACCCTTTTCGCCTGATTGTACTGCGGCGTAATTTGCTATTACATCGTCTATCGGTATTGCGTAAGTAAACCATTTTCTTAAAACAGGGACTCTCACGCAGGACGGTTCTCTCGAATACAGTTTATTAAAACAGTTTATATATCCGCCCGTAGACGAATCGGGCATATCTATATAGATATCTACGCAAAGTTTGGTATAACCCGCCGCCTTTAACGCGACAATATTTTCCAAAGATTGCCTTGCGGGTACGCAAATCGAGATAAACGGCATCTTATTTCCCTCTTTGGTTTTAGCCAAAACGCTCAATTTGCCATCGCCCGTATGCTTATCGCCTATATCTTCTTTGGTAAGAGAATACTGCCCTTTGCTGTTATAATTTGCCACGTCAGTGCCGTCTAATCGGAACACGCTTACGCCTTTTATCATATCTTCGTTAAACAAGCAGTTATACTCGTTATAATCGACTTCGAGAACGATATTAAATTTTACGCGCGCAATCGCTTTGCCGTATTTAATGTTGATATAGGTAACGCCCGTTGAAAGCAATTTTACTTCGTTTTCGTTTACTATTTCGCAAATATCGTCATCTGCCGTTATTTCGGCAACCGCGCCGCTTATTTCCGTATCGTCGTAGTTTTTCACCGCGTAGTCTATCGTGCGTTTTGCGCGCTTTATATCTACCGTAATTTCTCTTTCTACGTCTATATACGTTCCGTCGGTTACCGCGACGTTAAGCGTTGAATAATAAGTTTCACCGTCGTATACGCATGTAATTGCTATTTCGGTATCGCCCAAGCCTTTCGCAAAGACTACGCCGTCTTTCGTAACGGTAGCGACGTTTTCGTCGTATGACTTAAATTCGTAAGTAACGCCGACTATTTCACTGCGGTATTTCATCAGGACGGGGTGAATTTTATACGAATCTTCGGTTTGCGCCACAAGCGTTATTTCGTACTTGCTTAACGATATTTCGGCAATAGGCGCAGCCTTTACCGTTACGGCGCATACGGCAGTTAAATTGCCTATTTCAGCCGTTATGCTACATTTACCCTCGGTCAAGCCTTTTACTTCGCCCGCACCGCTGACAGTTGCGACTTTTTCGTTCGAACTCGAAAAATTAACCTTTCCTACGATATTTTTAGTCCTATATTCGAGCAGGAAATTTTCCCCCTCGTTTACGGTTTTTTCGTAAGAATTAAGTATTAAACTTTGTTTTTTTACCGTTTCTTCTATAATCGGCTCGCTGTCATCGCTGTTTTTACCGTCTTTTTGGCAACTTACCGTACCACAAAAGAACATTATTAAAACCATAAGCAACAGGAATATTTTTTTCATATTCACACTCCCCAACTCGTACAAACGTCCGATACTTTTTCACTTTCGGAAATTCTCGTTATATCGTATTTTTCGCACTTATATTTAAAGCCCGTGCGCAATTCGTACAATTCCTCCGTTCCGTAATCCGCGCCGTAAACGAAGATTCGTATATAATCGAAAAATATAGTTTCCCTGTCGAATCTCGAATACATCAATTCGTACTGCTCGTCGTCGAAACCTTTAAGGTATTCTATTTCTCGTTTGGCGGCGTCGATATATTCTTCCCAACGGTCGAGCAGATTTTGCGGGAATGCGTTTACCACTTTGGTATATGGCATATAAACCCCGCCGTGAACGCTGCCGTCGCGTTTTTCCAGAACTTTTAACCAGTTTCGATACTCGTTAAAAAATCTCTTCATATAAACGCTGCCGTCTTTATAGTAGTTATCGAAAAATTCGTCTATTAGCGAATTCATATCGGCATCTACGTTCCACAAGAGTTTAGCCGTTATATAGTTTCTTAGTAATCCTTTCCTTCGTCGGAAAGAAGGAACGATCTTGCCGATTGTATCGCCCACATATTGCCGAAGCCGGGCGTGTAGGAAATTTTGATAGCCGTTTTCCCGTCTTTCGTGTCCGCGTAAATCTCGCCGGTTCTCTCGTTATAGGTAACGCCGGTAAGATCGCCCGTGTCGCCCGACGATGAATTGTTGGCGCTGTCTTTCTTCCCGCAGGAAACGGCAAAAGCGCACACGGTTGCCGTGAGCGCGGCAAGCGCTGCCGCAATTATTTTTTTCATCTTTTTCTCCTTTTGAATTATGTTTTTATTTTCGGAAAAGACGTCTCTTTAAGCGTCGTTCTTTCGCCTTCCGATTTCCCATATAAATTGTAGGCGTCAGGCAGGGATTAAAACGAAGTCGTCAGTTCAAGTCCTGTTTTTTGAAAAATAGGGCAAAATGCAGCTCCTGAATTCAAAGATTTCGCTCTGCCACGAAAACACAATATATAGACAACAAAAAAGCACAAGACTACTATATCTTGTGCTTTTTCTGTTTTGTAGCTTTTTCGTACTACAAAGATGTCTGCGTTGCCCCAAATAGCTGATTTTATCAGCCGTTTTGAATTTTCTTTTTTCAGTTTTCTCGCTTTTTCCGTTCCGTTTTCGAACCACGCACTTCGCGATTTCAAAGAAGAGATTTCAAATAATCTTCTACGTTTCTGTATTCGATTCCGTTTTTCAAAGTTGCATTTTCTCCGCGATAGATGACCGTTCTCTTCGTGATTTTCCCGTATCTGAATTCCGTGTTTTTCAGTTTTTCTTCGTCAATCAAATGCCTGAATTGCTCTTTCGCTTGTTCCTTGCTGTGCTTTACTTCGTAAATTTCACAAGTCGCATTCGCATTATCCGCAACAACCATATCGAATTCGCCGACGGCAAACTGAAGCTGAAAAACTTGCTTTTTCGGATTCGCAATCTTTGTTTCGAGCAACACGATGTCTTCCATCATTCTACCCTTTATATCGCTTAAAATCCGTTCGATAACCGCATTTCTTTCATCTATTGAAAGCTCCTGAAACTCCCCGTCTTCAAGCAACGATTGCACGAGTTCTTTTGCTTGCGAATATCTCATTCCCGGTTGAGTAAAAACGGTTTTGTAGTTCTTTTCACGACCGACAGGCAACGTCTGAATATCGATGTCCACGGTTAAATCCAAAGCGTCGAGATATTCTTTAATTTCCCTTCTATGATCTTCCGAAATCGTTACGATTTGTTCTTCCTTATTTCTGATTTCGAGCAGATTTTTAAGCCGCTTTGTAAATTCTTCTTTGTCGATTCTGTCAAGAATATCGTTTTGATTCTGCCTGTCGTTTCGCAAATTCCTTGCCGAAACGCCCAAATCGTGCGACATAAAATCTTTCGTCAGAACGTCTAAAGTGAAACGATGGTTGACGTCTTCCACAACGCGGTTTATCGCGCTCGTCAACTCGTTTTTCTCATATAAATCATAAAGCGCGCGAAAATGCCCGCCGTATTGATAACACTTCAAAGAGTGCTGAATGTTCTTTGCGATTGCACTGTCAACGTATTCGTCAACGCTTTTCTTGTTTGCAAACGTGGACTTTTCGTTATAATGAACGCCGCCGAGACTCATCGTTCCGCCGTAGCAAATATACTCGTCGATTCCCTTTATGCCGAGAACTTCTTCAAATTCTCTGTAAGGAATAAACGTGGTATGAAGAAAAATACAACGGTCATACAACTGCTCGTCTTCGGAAAAGAAGAACCCGAGCGAATCCGTACCAGACAAAACGATTTTCATTCCGCAAGCGGCAAATATATCCGAAAAAAGCGCAGCGCCTTCAATAAAATCTTCGATAAGAGTTACTTCATCGATAAACACATACTTGTATCCGCTGTTCATCAGGTATTTCAAGTCCTGATTTATATCGCTTAAACCGATTCCCGCACTGACTTGAATAAATGCCGTTTTTGAAAAATCTTCTTCATTCATTTCGGCTATAACTTGGCGTATGAGCGTCGTTTTGCCCGTACGCCTTAATCCGTAAAGAATAAAAACTCTGTCGCGAACATCTCCGTAAACATAATCGCAAATATTCTTATAAAGACTTCTCTTTTTGTAATTTGCGACTGTCCGAACGTAACTTTTCAAGTTTTCTCCGAGCATTACGTCGGTTTTGAAAACGTGCTTTTCTTCTTCCTTTTTCTCTGTTTTCTGCGGTTTGGGAAGCATAAAAGTAAGTTCTTTTTCGCGTTTTTGAAGTTCGCGTCTACGCTCTATTTTTGCACGCAATTCTTCGGCAAGTTCGTCATCGACATATTTACTTTTCTTTTTGCCGTTTTCCGTCCATTGAAGATACTGCTTCGTTTTTCCGTTAATCGTCTTTTTCGAGATATACCCTATCGGCAATTCGGATATTTCCTGCCGAATTTTCGATAATTCGTTTTCAATTTCTCTATTATCCATATTTCACTCTCCGTCAAATATCAGTCAAAAACTCTGTAATCAAACAAGTCATTTAAGAACTTTATACAACATTCGAACTCGTCAAATGTAATTGATTTTGCATACTTCTGCCAATCCAAATCTATGTGAGCATACAATTTATCCCGAGCTGATTTTAGGTTATGTAGAGTATCTTTATTTTCTGTTTCAAAATTTCTGATTTCTTGCATTTTGTTTTCAAAATTTTTGTGTATCGAAATCTGATTATTCCGTCCTTCTATCAATAAGGCTGACAAATAATTGATTATAAGCATTATCCTCGCTTCCGTTGTGGACTGTCGATCCAAAAATTCGTATAATGTCTTTTTAAATGATGCTTGTTCAGCCCGAGTAAGATTTTTATAATTCTGAATGGATAGTTCAAGACTACCTTCATCAACAACATCATTTATCCATTTCAAAGGAGGACTATTTTTTAACTCCTTGAAACAAAAGTTGATTCGGCTTAGAGCTGAAATTTGCAAGGTTTTTATCCTTTCGTCAACCACATTTCCACCTCACATCTGCATTTATTCTAAATCAAAAACTCACTTCTAAACCATATTTACTATATATCACACCAATCTCTGTTACATCCACATCTTTATTTGCTTCTTGCCCCACGCTCGAATCTCCACCGCTTAAAACTATATCCCCTCCTAATCTATTGTGGTTTTCAAACAAACCAATGCTAATCAGCCTATCAAGATGATAGTTCGGAAAATCTCCTAAGTCAACACCTTTATGTTTGTAACCATGCAACAATACTTTTATATCGGATAAAAATATACGTTCGGTAATATCTGTAAGCTCGCAAAACTGTTTCCAATCGATTTCTTCTTCGATAAAATTACGATATAATTTTGCCAAAATCACCGCCTTACTATCGTCCAAAATCTTATTTAGCAATATCAGAACCCGCCCAAGCTCTTCTTCTACATAATGAGGCTGTTCATTTATTTTCTTTTTATATTTTTCTAATTTTTTCGGCTTTATCTGTTTTGAATTAAATTCTTTTATAAAGACTAATGTTTTTTTTAACAGATGCTTTTCTTGTATAGCCAAACCAACCTTACATACTGAATATATGGTTTTTATAATAGGGATTTCTTGTAAAATTTCACTATCTGTTATATCACTCAAAAGATTATCCAAACCTATTTCAGCAAAATCAATTGCAACATCAATACTGTTCTCAAACAGACTAACCTTTAGCTGCTCTACTAAATCAAAATCCATTTTTTTACCTCACACATTTTCTATATCGGCTTTTCACTTATCGAGACCTTATCAACTACAACACCATTATAACCCCTTTCTTTAATTTTGTCAAGGGGTTATTAGGGGTTATGTTGTCGAATTATGATAACAAAACACAATTTTGCCGAAAAACATTCAAGCGACTACGAATTTGTAGCCGCTTTTTACGTTATTTATCTGACAATTTTACGTCGGCAATATCAAACCAAGTAGCGTTTTTGATAACCGCTTCCGCATTACCGTCGCTTAATTGAACAAAATTGATTACGTCATCTTTCGGGAACCCGCCATACCAATAACGCCACCCCATATCATTATTCGGAATAATGCCGAGATCATCGTTTCCGAGCAGTTTATCTGCTATTTGCCCGGCGTGTCCGAGAAGAACGGGAACGCCTTTATCTTTCATCGCATTATACATACGCACGACTTCCGTCGTCAAACAATGCGTTCCTCCGGAAAGATAAAACCAATATCCGTCGTCCCAAAACAAATACAAATGAATCATCGTATGCGTATGCCCGCAAGAGATTTCCCACATGTGCGAAGGGTTTTCTATCTCCCATTTTTCCTGCGTGCTTAACTTAAACCATTTATCGAAGTCGTCTTGCGAATTCTCGTCAAGCAAACTCATCCCGCCGTCACGATCGTCTCCGTGACGTTTGAACATTTCTTTAGGCGTCTTTCCGTCTAATTCCTCATATCCCGCAGCGGCATAGCAATAAGAACATACCTCATAATACTTTCCGGAAGACATCCTTTCATATCGCCCCGCCGCCTTTGTCGCAAATAAGTCATTACCGTTCTTGATATGCTTAATGAGTTTATCTATCTCTTTTTCCTTTAACCCGTCCCTATCGTGTTTCTTGCTTTTCGGAACAAGCCTCCAATAGAGTGCGCGGTTGATAAGCCCTTTTCTATTTTCGTAAGGCAATCCCTTTTTAACATAATCGTTATATACGCCTTGTTGCAACATTCCGACTGTGTTAGCGACTACCTGACTCAAAAATTCAAGTATTCTGTCTAACCGAGAGTCCGGAAAGAAATCCCCTTTCATATCCGGGCTTCTGCGCACAAGCACGGCATCGTCAAGAAAAACCATGACGTAACCGTTTTCATTGATGACGCCGATTTTGAACCATACGCGTTTCCACGGAAATTCTTCTTCCATATCCTTTTGAAATTTCTCTTCGGAACAGTCTTCGGGAGCGTAATACTTATTGAATTTTATGTATTGTTTTAGCGTTCCCCTCGGCACGGAAAACCAAAACTCCCAACGCTTGTCGGGATAAGTCGGTTTTATTTTTTCTATTTCGCCGAGTAACTTATTCATCGAATGCAAACTTGCTTCCGTCAATTCTATGTCGTTATGCTTTAATCTGTTCGAGTGATAAATATACTTATACAAATCGACTTCGGAAGCCGACATTTTTATCTGCTTGTCCATTTTTACCTCTTTAAATCTTTATCCGTTACCGACGTCATTCGCCTTTCCAAATTCCGTCCGGTCTCATTTTTGCCATTGTCAAAAGTTGCACCAATGGTCTTTTGGCATTACCCTCCGTTGCTTCCCAATAGTTCTTTGAAACGTCGTCGCCTAACGCGTTTATCGCTTTTTCAAGCAACGGTATGCTTTCAAGTCCCGTCTTCCCGAAAATAGTTTCTATACCGTCCTTACCAAATACAGAATCACGGCGATAAATTTTACTGTAATTATACGTTATATTCAGCCACAGTTCCGTAGTCCCGCCAAGCATAAAAGTTCCTCCGCGCATCATATGCGGAGAATCCGAATGTAACACCTCACCCGTTACCCTATCTGTAAGAGAAATATCCCAACTCATTTTATACCTCTTTTATAATATCTCATTTCTCATCAATCCTCTGATCCTTTGTTTTTAAAATTTCGTCTAATGTAACCGGCGCATAATTCCAATACATACAACCGACGTTATAAATCTGTAAATTATACCCCTTTTCGTTTAATGTTTTTGCGATAAGAAATTCTTCCGTTGCCTCCGCCGTAAAATGCGAATGCCCGTGCAAATGAATTGCATTATATCTATGTCCATTGTAAAACGGAATAAAATAATGGCTTAAAATACACCGACGCACCGTGCCGTCGTCAAGCGTAACGCTAATATCGTCATAATCTTTTATTCCTGCAAGTGCTTTCTTTGCCGCCGCATTATGTAAAAACCGATCATGGTTGCCCTTTATTAAAACAATCTGTCCGTTCAAGCGTTTTATAATCTGAACCGCTTCGTTTGTTGCGGTTTTCCATATCAAATCACCTAAAACGTAGACAAGATCTCCTTTGGCTACCTTGTCATTCCAACGCTTTATAAGTTCATCGTCCATTTCTTCCACCGTTTCAAACGGTCTGTTGTCAAACCTTAAAACGTTTTCATGCCCGAAATGCAAATCGCTCGTAAAAAATATCTTTTGTTTTTCCATTATCCGTCTCCGAAAATTTCGTCGCAAAACGATTGTAGTTCTATTTTATCTTTCATATTCAAATCGGCACACGCCGACAACTTGTCCGCATAACGCTTCTCAAGAATGTATAGCCGCGACGAAGTAGTCTTTATATCATCATTATATCGAATCATTTCGGGGAAGCCCCAAAACATAACTCCTACTTTATCCGAATGTCGGAAAGTTTCGGCAAGCGCATATTCTAAAGACTCAAACTCGGGTTTTATCGCTCGGATATAACCTTTCTGTCCTTAATTACTATCTGCCGAAACGTAGCGACTTTTGCCCTCATGTAATACGGATAGTGCCAGATATTAACGTGTTTCCACTTATAGTTTTTCTCATAATGCTCACTTTTGCCTATCAGTCTCACCGGCGTTAAAAATCGACTTCTGCCATACACAATCGAATGCTCGCAAGTCTTGTTTCCCGACTTAAACTCCGTAAGAGCCGCATAAAGCCCGTCAACGTCATTGTCTATCGATTTATTGTTTTTGATCGCTATTATCATGCCCTCGATTTCTTCCTGCGTTCCGTAATAGTCTTTCCATCCGGACGAAAAGCCGGGACGAGCATAGTCTGTAAGCCGAAGCCTGTAAAACTGTCTATTTCTCATTATTCTTAAACCATCTTTGCAAAAACGGCGTGTTTTTAGGATCGGCACAGAAACACAAGAAATCTCGCGTTACCTCTTCAATCGTCGTGCCGTTTTCTTTACAAATCTTTTGCACTCCGTCATAAAGTTCCTGTTCTACTTCAAATATCACCTCTACTTCTTTTGCCATAGAAACTCCCATATTTACTAATAGTCTCGCCAAAATTATAGCATAAAAAAAGACCTATTTTCGTCCCACTCAAAAACGTTTCAACTTTTAGAAAAATATTTCAATTTTCTGTTTTTGTTGCAACTTTTTGAAAAATGTTTCAACTCGAAACCAACCACAGGTCAACTTTTAAACTACCGGTTTATTGTAATTCAATCACTTTTAGTATACTTTATTTACTGTTCCGCTTCGTAAAAGCATTTTCCCGCAGGATCTCCCGCAGTGCCTTTACCATATCGATGATAATCCTGCTCTCATACAAGGTACACTCTTTAATTTGCTCGGCAAATTCGTTTTCGCACACGTTTTCATGCGTGTTTATACAGTCCGCCAAAATGTAATCTGCCGAAACGTCCAACGCATTAGCCACATCGACAAGCGTTTCAAGACTCATGCACTTCAACCCCGTTTCCATATAACTTATGTAACTCGTCGATTTATCTACCGCTTCAGCCAAATCAGCCTGTGATAAATGCTTCTTTTTCCGTGCCTCTTTCACTCTTTGCCCGATAGTGTAATAATTAATCATGAATAAACCTCCAAAAAAATATTCATGATTATTATAGCCGTTGCACTATATTTTCGGCAATCGGCTGTTGTCTTTATAGCCAATAGACGATAAAATAGTCACAAGAATAAAACAGGAGGCGGAATATGGACGATGGAAATTCATTAAAACTAAAAGAAATCGGCAATCGTATTCGAGCCGCCAGAGTCGAACAACACATGAGCCAAGACGCATTAGCGTTTGAGGCAGATTTAAGTCTTAGCACAATGAGCGACATCGAGCTCGGCAAGTCTAACCTTCGCGTCGTTACTTTAATAAAAATTATCGAAGCGTTAAAAATTTCCGCAGATACAATCCTGCGCCCGGACGTTCCGAATGTGAACGGTATTTACCAATCGGAATTCAGCGACCTGCTGTCCGATTGCTCCCCCACCGAGATGGAATCTATTATAAGACTCGTTTCCGACGTCAAAAAAACTTTTCACTCAAACAAACTGTAACCCACACAACATCACATAATCATGTTGCCGAATCTCCATTACTCGGCAACTTTTTTTATTTTTCTTTTGTTTTTATAAACCGACGGTCAACGACTTGACCGACGGTTTATTTCTTTTTACGCGAAAAGACATTATAATTGATTGCGGAACAACAAGCATAGGGAGAGACCATGGAAGAATTAAACGTATTCGATAAACTCACGGCTATTGCAACGCCGGCACAGCTTACTATGTTCGGCGACTCTGAACGTTCAAGAGCAATCGCAGAACATAAAGCATGGCTGCAAAGCATCAGGCACGAACGTCCGAATACCGAGGCTAATTATAAAATAGGTATTTATATCCGCTATTTCAATCAGACAAAATACGAAGATTATCTCTCATATCACAAAAAACAGTTTAACGACACCATCGCCCTTTGCCCGAAATGGGAACTTGTCGATTTTTATATAGATGAGGGTGCGACAGCTCCGCATATGGAATCTGCCAAAGAATGGAGCCGATTATTGCAAGATTGCATGGACGGCAAAGTCAATCTTATTATCACCCAAAAAATCGGTAACGTTTCGAGAGATATGCAAGAACTGACGATATGTTCGCGACTACTTGCCACACAAAATCCGCCTATCGGTATTTATTTTATATCGGAAGACATTTTTACTTTAGCCTCTTACTATACACGCGATTTGAGGGACACAAAATTCTTCCCTTCCGAGGATTGGAAGATACTCCCCGACGAAGAGCCAAAAGGACTGATTACAGATGATTGATATTGAAAAACGCGAACAAAAGGAACAGGAGAAAAAGAAAACTCGGCAAAGGATGCAAGTTAAAGTCGATCCGAATAACTACGAGTTTATTCCTGCCCAAAAAGAAACCGACTATTATGACAATGACGTCAATCAAAGAGTCGGAATCTACGTCCGCGTTTCCACCGACGACGTAAGGCAAACCACATCATTTGAATTACAAAAGAAATATTATGAGGATTTCGTTACAAAACACCCCAATTGGACGCTCGTTAAAATTTATGCCGATGAGGGCATCAGCGGCACCTCTCTCGACCACCGCGTCGGATTCAATGAAATGATTTCCGACGCAAAAAGCGGTAAACTCGATATGATTATTACAAAAAGCGTATCCCGTTTTGCCCGTAACGTTCTTATATGTATCGGCATGGTAAGAGACTTGGCTGCATTACACCACCCCGTCGGTGTATTCTTTGAATCGGAAGCCATATTTTCGCTGAACGACGATTCTCAAATGGCTTTATCTTTTTTAGCCACGATGGCAGAAGAAGAATCTCACACGCGTAGCAGAAGCATGGAAACATCACTTCGGATGCGACTCGATAACGGTATTCCCCTCACCCCTAAACTATTGGGTTACTCTCATGACGAAGACGGGCAACTCATTATCAATCCTACCGAAGCGCCGACTGTTAAATTATGCTTTTATATGTATCTCTACGGCTATTCGACTCAACAAATCGCCGATACTCTTATCGCTCTCGGTCGCAAATCTTACCTCGGGAATATCTGCTGGACGGCAAACTCTATCGTTCAGATCTTACGAAACGAAAGACATTGCGGCGACGTTCTCACAAGAAAAACCTATACACCCGACTTTCATACCCATAAAGCAAAGAAAAACTATGGCAAAAAACCGCAAAGTTTATATAAAAACCATCACGAAGCAATCGTCTCCCGCGATGATTTTATTGCCGTTCAACATATGCTTGACAATGCAAAATACGGCAACAAATCTTTTTTACCCGAACTGAAAGTAATTTCATCCGGCATACTAAAAGGTTTTGTCATAATAAATCCGCGCTGGGCGGCATTCAAAGAAATAGACTATCTTCAAGCCGCTCAAAGCATTTACGAACAACTTGCGGAAACCGATACCGAACAACCGACTCTTGTTGACGATAACCCGAAAGAAGTTCAGATAGAAGTCGCCGCCGGGGATTTCGACCTACGGGATTTTGAAATTACCCGTTCCGAATTTTTCGATTCGGTAAAACAACCTTACGTTGTTTTTGCAAATAAAAAGATTAAATTCGGTGCTACGATTACGAAGAAGTTCGCTGATAAAAATTACATTGAATTACTCGTAAATCCTAAAGAACGAAAATTCGCCATACGCCAAACGGATAAAACAAATCGGCAAAGCGTATGCTGTTCAAAATTATCCATAGGTCAACATCTTCCGCGAGAAATCCCGGCTTCCGCTTTTTTCAACACGCTATACGATCTGTTCGGGTGGAACACCGATTATAAATACCGCATTATCGGCTCTTTACTTGAAAAAAACAATGAAATTGCCTATGTTTTCAACATAGATAACTCTGAAGCCTTTTTCAAACCGTATATCTTGCCGAAGGAACAAGACGAAAACGCAAAAATCCAGCATCTCACCCCTTCGGGAAAACGCATACGTGCAATTCCACAGGAATGGACAAACAGTTTCGGCAAACAATACTATATTCACGAACAATCGATTGCCGCGTTAGCCGAACAAAGCGAAAAAGATTGGAAATTACGCATAGACGGTCAGCTTTGCGATACGGGTAACAACCTGAACGTAACCGGTTTCGACGAATTACGGACTTATATCAATCAAGAAATAAGCAGCATCACCACACAGGAGTAACAAATGAGCGATACGAATACATTGAACGATTTATTGCCCGACTCATTAAATCAAGAAGAACAATCCAACACACAACAACCGTCCCTTGCCAAAGACGATGAAATATTAGATATGAGCGGCGGCTTCGATTTTGACGACTATCAGGTCGTCAGACGAGAATTTTTTGCACATATAAAAGAACCGTCAGTAACCTTCAACGAGTGCAAATTATACGTTAATGCCGCCTGCCTCTCTAAATTTCCGAATGCGTCTTACGCTCAAGTTCTGATAAACCAAAAAAAGAAAATTCTTGCTCTGCGCCCTTGCGAAGAAGGCGCAAGAGATTCTTTTATGTGGTGCAACTCTTCTAACAGTAAAAGAAAGGCAAAGTCTATCACATGCAAACTGTTCTTTGCAAAACTTGTGTCGCTTATGGACTGGAATCCGAATTACAGATATAAACTATTGGGTAAACTTATTCACGCGAACGGCGAATACCTCATCGCGTTTGATTTAACCTCAACCGAAATTTATCGAAAAGCAAAAGTCGGCGAAGATAAAATGAAGGTTTCCCGAACGCCCGTTTATCCGTCCGATTGGCAAAACCAATTCGGTTTACCGTTTAACGAACATAAACAGTCCTTACAAATCAATATTTTCGACGGTTATGCGATTTATTCTATAAAAGAAACCGGACAAGATAACCACTCAGAGGTATTAAATGACAACCGAACAGCAGAATAACGTACTCCTTACAATCGATCCGAGAAAAAGCAGAATACGTTTATACAAAACTACCCTTCACGCTCTCGGCGATCCCAAATTCATCCAATTCCTTATAAGTCAAAAACAGCGAAATTTCGCGATACGCGCCGTAGATAAAGAATTTACCGACGCGCAACCGCTCAAGGTAAATACAAAAAATCTCTCCCCCGACGATTCATACGAAGTGTTTTCCACAATGCTTGTCAATAAGTTATGCAATGTTTTAGGCATAGCCGATATGAAAAGTTCCTACAGGCTTTCAGGTTGCATTATTCCGGAACAAAACATGGCTCTATTCTCGTTTTCGTCCTTAAGAAAAATAGACTTAAAGGAAGATTGCAATGGATAAGCTCCCTATACTCAAAATAGATCCTGAATTTAAAGACCTGATACGACCTTTAAGGCGTAAAGAATACTTGCAATTAGAAGAAAATATCCTTGACGAAGGCTGCAGAGATCCGATAATTGTCTGGAATGATTATATCATCGACGGACATAACCGCTATTCGATATGCACGAAATACTCAATTCCTTTCAATACCGTATCAAAAGATTTTGCCTCGCGTGAAGAAGTTATCGTTTGGATATGTAAAAACCAACTCGGGAGACGAAATATTACGGAAGAAACGCGAAAATATCTAATCGGTCGGCAATACGAATCCGAAAAAATCATCGACAGCAAAAAAAACATACGCGGTAAAAATCAACACTCGTTACAATCTAAACAAGACGAAACCGACGAGGATTATATTATTGATTCCGAACCCGAACAGTCTATACAGCGATCGAAAAACAAAACCGCACATATTATAGGCGCCGAAAATAATATAACCCATGCAACCGTCCAAAAATATGCTTATTTTTCTCGCGCTCTTGACCATATTGCGGAGCAATGCCCAGAACTAAAAACAAAAATTTTATCCGGTAGATATAAAATCTCACATAAAAACGTTCTTGCGCTCGAACAATTAAGTCCTAAGGAACTAACGCAACTCAACGTGCGATTAGACAGAGGAAAACATCCTTTCGTGCAATATTGCACCACCCGTTCGATCATCGAAAATGAGCCTAAAGAAGAAACCAAGCCGCATCAGCCGTCTGTAAAAGATATGCCGGAGCATAATCCGGACGCCCCTGTAATTCAACTTTGCCTTACCGTTCCGTCATGGATTACTTCCATACAAAAAGCCACGGAGTCTGCCACCATCGCAAACGTATCAGACAAAGCGAAGCGGCAACTACTCGAAATTTTAGACAAGCTGAAAGCGGCTATTGATACCGTTACCGCTCTCATTAAGGAGGATTAAACATGCCCGATTACAGTGAATTCGTCCCGAACGTTCACTTTGAACAAATTCCTATTAAAGACCTTGTATCAAATCAGGATTATCAAAGAAATCTATCCCTCGGGCATATAAACCGTGCCGCAGAAAATTTTGACTTATATCAAATCAATCCCGTAAAAGTCAGCCGTCGCGACGGTGTAAATTACGTTTTTAACGGTCAGCATACCATAGAAATCGTAGCCTTGGTATCCGGTTCGCGGGAAACTCCCGTTTGGTGCATGATTTACGACGACTTATCATATACCGCCGAAGCAAATATCTTTGCAAATCAGCAAAAATTTGTAAAACCGCTCCAACCTTATGAAGTGTTCAATGCCAATGTCGAAGCCGGAAACGACACCCAACTTATCATTAAAAGTTTAGTAGAATCATACGGCTTAACAATAGGAAACAAGAAAGGTCCGGGGATTATTTGCGCCGTATCGACCTTGGAAAATATATATACAAATTACGGAATGCAAACATTAAATCGAACCTTACGCTTGATTATAGGCGCATGGGAAGGCGACCTTCATTCTTTTTCTGCAAACATTCTTAACGCCGTCGCAAAACTTATTTCCGTCTTCGGAGACGGTCTGAACGATGATATTTTTAAAGAAAAACTCGGAGCCGTTTCAGTAAAACAACTCACTCGTGTCGCAAAAGAACGAAAGTCCGGTTGCATGGGGTTTGCCGAAACCATGATTATAGAATATAACGGCAAGAAAAAGTCCCGTGCAAACCGTCTGTCTATGGGCAGACTTTATTCTAAAGGTTACTCGGGCGACATCGGCGATGATGACGAAGATGATTCTTTACAAGATGAATCCGAGCCCGAATACTCTGTCATTGAGTAGAAAGAGGCTTGCCCTAAATTATTGGGCAAACCTCTTTTAGCCTATTTAACGTATCAATCAAAGTATTTATTATATATTTCATTTACACTTTCAACATACACCACAAACGACGGATGATTTGTATCTCCGCGTAACAAATACATGTTTTTCTTATCCAAATATTTAGCTCTCACCTCACCCCAAAGACTATTCTCTTTTATAGCAATAGCTTTATCTCTCACATCTTTGGATGAAGGAACCTGACACCAAGTCCACTGATCATATATTCCGTAATTCTTATTATGAATGAGTCGGCAATAATCACCGTCCGAATTTTTTGCAAGTATTGCCACGTCAAACGAGAATTCCACTTTCGGAGAATCGTTAAAGTGCAATATAGACGTGATTACCGACGTTGAATCTTTTCCGTCCGAAAAGAACGAATTACCAACCGCCTTATTCAAAGAACAACGAACAGTCTCCTTTAATTTTCGTAAATCACCCCAAAATTCGTCTGGCATCGATATAATATATAAATTGTAGTCCAAGTCAAACGGAGCATTTCCATTCCTTGTGACCATATTTCGAGCATCTCCGCCACTCCCCACAAGAGAAAAATTAGTATTTATCCCAAACGAATCATACAAATCATCCCTTACATCTTCTAAAACTTTAGAACAATAGGAACGGTATCTCTTTACCTCATTGCTTTCAACATATTGATACATAAAACATCTCCTCTTATCCCATACCTGCCAAATAGCGGTTATTCCACTAAATCGCACTATTATATCCGATAAAATATGTTATGTCAATAGTTTTATACCGCCAAAACGCGCTTTTTTCTAAAAACATGCCATATTTATTCTAACCCGGTCGAATTCGACCAGTTTAACCGTTTCGATTTCGATACGGTTACAAAGCCTCTTCAAGCAACATACCGTTCTTTAATTCTATAATGATTGTATGGTCTTTTTTTATCCGCACTTCCTGAATTATTCGTCTTAATTTGTTATCCGTTATTTCGGAACAATCGGCATTATAAAGAGATAGTTCCTTGCTAAACATACTCAGCTCTTCATTCCTCGTCTTAGCAGTAGCCATTTTCTCTTCTATAATTGATTTTTCGTTTCGTAAAGCCACAATTCTTTGAGACAGTTCGATTATTTCTTCTCTTATCCGTTCCTTATTCCCTTGCGTCGTAACTTCAATCATTGCGGCATCTTCCATTTGCTTATTCAGTTCGTTTATACTTCTTTCGATATTGCATAAATCATCCGTATAATCATTGCCACCGAATTGCTTTGATAACTCCGACAGAACAATGTCGAGCGCACCGCTGTTATTCTGAATATACCTGTTTATCGACCTATAGACCGCTTTATGTATCAATTCATCGCCAACAGATATGGACTCACACGCTTTACCGCCATGCTCGATTCGCGTAATACACCGCCACACGATTTTTTTCTTACCGCCGGAAATCCACATACAACGTCTGTAACGGTTTCCGCACGAATCACATACAAGCAAATCCGAAAAGGGATATTTCCCGCTAAACTTACCCTTTGCCGTAAGCGTTTTATCCGACACACGCGGTCTGCTACGGCGCTTTGCCATCTCCGCCTGAACTTGCTTGAACGTATCCCGATCTATTATCGCCGGGTGATTGTTTGAAATAAGATACTTCGGCATCTCCCCGCGATTTTTTCTTGCCCTTTTTGTAATACAATTCTCTATATACGTTTTTTGCAATAACATGTCGCCGACGTATCTTTCGTTCGTTAAAATATTACGAATAGCATTTCGACTCCAAATATCATTGCCCGTCGCTGTTTTTATCGGCGCAGAATCGAGATATTCCTTGATTTGATCCACGCTGTTCCCGTCTAAATACATATCGAAGACGTCTTTTACATACTTAGCTTCCTCGGGGACTATTTCCGGCTGACCGTCTTCGCCTTTTCTATAGCCTATAAGATTATATCTGAACTTAAACGTTCCGGATTGCATTCTGCGCTGTATTCCCCAACGAACGTTTGCACTGATATTTTCACTTTCCGCTTGCGCCAAAACACTATAAATACCTAACGCCAACTCACTTTCGGATTTTAGAGAATCAAGGCATTGCTCTTCAAAATACACACCAATCCCAAGCGCTTTCAATTTACGAACATACTTGAGTGCGTCTACCGTGTTTCTTGCAAAACGAGCAACGGATTTCGTTATGATATAGTCAATTTTACCCTTTTCGCAATCTTTAATCATGCGAAGAAAATCGTCTCTTTTCGCCGCTTGGGTGCCGCTCAGCCCTTCATCGGCATAAATCCCCGCAAAACGCCATTTGGGATTTTTTGCAATAGCGTCCGTATAATAGGCAACTTGTGCCTTATAACTTTCAAGTTGATCGGAACTATCCGTTGACACACGACAATACGCCGCTGTACGGAGTATCGAAAGTTCTGCATTCGCCGCTTTCTTTTTCGGATCCGCTTCTATTCGCGTTATAATCTTTTTTGCCGCATTCACTGAACTTTTCACCTCCTATATCGCTTGAAACAACACTTCCGTTCATAAATGTAACGGTTATGCTTCCGTTTTGTTCTATTTGCAATTTTGAAACATACTCGTTCAAAAAATTTTCGCTTACAAGACCGGGAACGTTCTCTGTTTCTTCTTTTATCACACTGAGCAATTGTTCCTTACTTGTATCGTCCACATGTTCTTTGCAATGATTATATTTTAACTTTGCCAACTTAAAAATAAGATTTTTTCCTTTATTAAAATCGGGTTCGGGCGAATCCATAATCTTACGGAGTTCGTTTCTGCATTGTATTTCCTCAAAACTATACGAACTGCTTTTCCCTGAATTTCGGCTATCCAAAAGTGACGAATCGTCTTTTATTGCTGTAAATATTTTTCCAAACTCGGCAAAAATCAATGCATCATCTACATAGACGTCATTTTTACAACCGTTTCCGCATATCCACTTCTCTCTCGACCGCCATTTCGTTCGCCTCGTCATCAACTTCCCGCATTGGGCGCAAACGATGTTCTTTTTCAGATATTCTATATTTCCCGAAAAATGCTCTTTCTTAAATCCTTTCGTATTCTTTAAACCATATGCGCTTTGAAACAAGTCGTCCCCGATTATCGGCGGATAATCATCCGCTCCGATATACTTCTTATTTTCGATTATCCTTGAAACGCGATTTTTATTCCAATTACAGTTTCCTTGAAAAAAATCTACGTTACGCGCGGTTAGTTCATCGGCTATTTCCTGTAACAGTTTCCCTGCGGCATATTTCTCGAATATTTCGCGCACCACAACGGCTTCCCGATCTATAACGCAAATTTTATTCCCGTCTATCCCGTATCCGAAACTAATCATTCTATTTGCCATTTCACACCTCCGCGCTGAACTCTAAATCTCCCTTCAATACAAAAGTGATTGCACCGCTTTCTTCTATATAAATTTGCTTGATTATTCCATTGAAAATATCTTTATCGAATTCGGTTATTCCCACAGGAAATTGCTGAAGATTTCTTTTAAGCTCTCTCAGCCTTTCTATGCAGCGTTCATCGTCGTCCTCGCTCACCAAATGCGCCCGTCGCGTTTTCAATTCGGATATTTTCTTTTTAATCGTATCCGTTTTCTCAAAGTATAGATCCTCGTTAAACGAGCCCTCGGAATAAAGAGTAGTAAACAAACTCTCCTGTGCGCTTAAAACAGAAATATCTTTATCGATTTGCATGATTTCATCGTTTCCGCGATTTATTCTTACCTTCAGCATCTGTAATTGGGCAATGGTTTCATCGATAAGACTTTTTTCATTCTGTCTCACCTTGTTATACATTGAAACAAAAGCCCTCTCTATCTGCTCGTTCGACCTGTTCGGCGTATGGCAGACATCAATACTCAAACCTTTTTTTGAACAACTCCAAAGCATTTTATCGTTTCTGACGATAGAACGGTATGCCCAGCCGCAATGCCGGCATTTTATCTTCCCCGAGAAGAATGCCTTTTCTTTTGCCCCGCGACAAAATGTTTTCTGTCGCATTTTTTTGATTTCTTTAACCTTGTCGAACTCTTCTTTCGTTATAATGCCTTCGTGCGTATCGGAATAATAAAAGCTGTCCATCTGCCCTTTGTTCGGACGATTTCGTAACGGTAAAACGTTCGGCGTATAAGTCTTCCCCATTATCATATTGCCCGTATACCGCTCATTCTCTAAAACATAATTTATTCTACCGATATTCCATAGCATATCCCCGGTTTCGTGCGCTTGCATATATTTTACTATCGCGTTTGCGCCAATTCCGGACAAATACAAATCAAAGATTTTTCGGATGTTTCGCGCTTCATCCGGTTCTACAACAAGCTCCCCGTCTACAAGTTTATACCCGTATGGCGCAATGCCGAGTTTATACGTTCCCTCTTCCATCCGCATTCGGATAGACTGAACCATACGTTTCGATAAAGACATCGACTCATTCTGAGCAAACGCACTCTTTATGTAAAGAAGCATTTCGGAATTCATGTTTTCTGTATCGATTTTATCGTTTTCAAAAAACACGCTCACTCCGTAAGATTTTAATTCTCTTACCGCTTCTATACACTCCAACGAATTTCGCGCAAACCTCGTAACGCTTTTTACAAGTACACGGTCTATTTTCCTGTTTTTGCAATCTTTAAGCAGTCTTTTAAACTCGTCTCTTTTATCCATCAACGTGCCGCTGATGCCCTCATCCGCGTAAGTACTTTATGGGGTACACAGTAATTACGTGGAGCGTATTTTGTTGT
>ERZ779875.180-NODE-180-length-67367-cov-4.536011_pt1 | contig 67367 bp, 69 predicted proteins | sample MGYA00511246_ERZ779875 | MGnify/ENA primary metagenome ERZ779875 (study PRJEB29588, sample SAMEA2155093) | human gut metagenome | biome: human gut; feature: human-associated habitat; material: faeces | place: Denmark | collected 2008/2010 ... | reverse complement strand
GAAATGCACTTTAAAACCTGATCAAAATTATCCTTTAGGGCAAACCATAGGGCAAAACCCGTCAAAGCAAGAATAAGTAACAGATTTAGTACGTATTTCTGTTTTTTCATAAAAACCCCTATTTTTTCTTACTTAACAATTCCTCTTGTTTATCCTTATAAGCACTTAAATAGAATTCACGCCACATATTCAATACATGTTCCTTCGAATAGAACTCACTCAACATGCGACTCTCATTTTGATACTTCGCATACACATCTGGATTTTCCTTTAACTCTTGTAAGCATTGTTTAAATCCATTATTATCATCTGCATGCATATAACGATCAAATAAAATATCTTTATATAAATCTAAATCACGAAGCACTAATGGCACATGTAAATTCACAGCTTCTAAAATAGTCATTGGAAATAATTCATTATAGCTTGGCACAAAAAGTACATCCGCCATATTATATAGATCCACCATTTCTTCTCTAGGAACAATACCCAAGAATTTACAATTTTCAGGTGGATTTTCCTGTAGCTTCTTCAATTCTTCATACCCATCCGTAATACGACCAAATGAGAATCCTCCTGCCCATACAAATTGAACATCTGGCATTTCTTTTGCGACATTCACAAAATCAAGAACACCCTTACGCGTTTGTACCTGTCCAGCTCCCAATACAACAAAGGCATCTTTAGCTACACCATATTTTTCACGAATAGAAGCACATTCCTCATCGGATTTACGATAGAATTTCTCCTTAGATACATAATTAGGAATATAATAAATTTTTTCTCGATCAATACCATATTCTACTAATGCATCAATAAAACTAGGATTTACAACTACCAAACGATCCGCACTCTTATAGAATTGAATCAAATAAGAACGGAATACATTTAATAAAGGTGCTGGAATTTTTAGACTTCCTTCTAGTGTATCCGGTAAGAAATGGCAATATGCCACATTCACTGCTTTATGATTTTGCATCTTTACATAGAAAGTAGGGTCTACTGTATGGAAATGCTGAATATCTGGTGTTTTAATCCAGTTATTGATTCCAACTTCGAAAATGTCACTAGCTCCTTCTTTAATCAGATTCACCTGTTCTTCATAGGCACTGCCTACGCCTTGGCCATCTACTTTATCTGCACTTGAATACATTATAATTCGTATTTTATCTTCCATAAAAATTACACTTCTTTCATCCTTATTATTATATCGCATCTACTATTTGTATGTCCAACTTTCAAGAAAGCAAATGAAAAGCCCCTTCAGCGGGGCTTCTCAAGAAAGTTTTAAGAAAGGGAATTTGATTATGAAGTGAGCCACTAACTTTGGCTCAACTGTATGTTACTAAACAATAAAGTGATAGATACGGTTATATTATGTGAAATTATGTGTCTAGATAACACAATAATTGTTGTTTTTAGTTAATAGCAACATTTTATAAACTAAAACAGATAAATCTCTATTTTTTTTCGTATAAATCAATCTTCTTTAATACACTTTTTTTCCCATTTCTATGAGAAATAAATCCTAAAACTGTAAATAAACCCGATAAAATCAAACCAATCAAAGCAATCCATTTAGCTACATTACGTACACTCATAGGAATATTAGGAAACATTGGATCTGTCATCCCTGACCATCCCCAATATGTAACAGCACCAAAAGCAAGTGTTAGAATAAAGGCATTTCTGACCATTCTTCCCACTTTTAATACCATTTCATTTTCTCTTTGAATTACCTCAGCAAGCTGATCTCTTTCTTTGCGGCTCAAACTCATAATAAACACTCCTTTTTCAAATATACATATTATTATAAGAAAAAAAGACAGGCCTAACAAGTTAAGCCCGTCTTTAATTGTCTTAAGTGATTATCCTAAGAATCCTACAACAGATCCTACGAATCCGATAACTACGAACAATAACAATACTTTAATTGGAGTAATGTTTTTCTTAGCCATCAACCACCAAGCAAACAATACGAATAACATTGTTAAGATCTTAGGGAAAGCTCCATCTAATTTAGATCCTAATGTTACGTCTGTTAATTTACCAGTTTCTGCATCATAAGATTGTGCAATTACTAAGTTAGTTGAAATTGATACCCAAGAAGCTGCCATCGCACCAACGATAACTTGTCCCATAACCAATACTGATTCACGGAACGCAGTTGCTTTTTGTCCTACTAACAATTCAACAGCACTACCACCTAATTCATAACCTTTGAAGTATACGAATTTTTGGAACCAAATTGAAGTTGCGTTCCATACGATGATATAGAATAAAGGTCCTAAAGGTGATCCACCTTCTGCAAAACCTAATGCGATACCTAATAAGATAGGAATGTAAGTACCAACGATCAATGAGTCACCAATACCTGCCAAAGGTCCCATTAGACCTGCACGGATACCGTTGATCATTTCATCATCGATTCCTTCAGCTCCGTTTGCACGAGCTTCTTCCAAACCAGCTGTGATACCAACTACGATAGATCCAATCTGAGGTTCAGTATTGAAGAATGGGTAGTAAGTAGTCATTTTTTCTGATTGTTCTTCGCGAGTAGGATATAATTCCTTAATAATTGGAAGCATTGACCACATGTAACCAAATGTCTGCATGTGTTCGTGTGAGAAACATGTTAAGTTTCCATACCACCAACGCCAGAAAGAACTATTTAATGTTTTCTTAGAAATCTTTTTCATAATTAAATGTCCTCCTCGTCATCATAGTCTGCAGATGCACCACCAACAGCACCTGTAGCTTTCATCATTGTCATTTGGTAGTTAATCAATGCAAATACACCACCAACAACTGTAGCAGCAATTAATGTTAATCCCATAGAAGCAGCTAAAGCGAATCCGAACATGAAGTAAATCAAGTCAGAAGTCTTAGATACTACTGATTTTAACAAGATACCAATACCTACGGCAGGAAGTACTGATCCTACTGATAAGATGGCTTTTACATACCATACTTCAGTATTTAAGCTCTGGAACAATTCAGCTACGGCTCCAGATCCATAGTAGCAAAGTAAAGTAACTGGCAAGAATGATAATACAAAGTGTGAAATTAGTGGGAGAACAACATCAACTTTTCCTAAACAATCTAAGTTTCCTTTATCCAATTGAGCCCAGCCCCAGTGTTGCCAAATAAGGTTCATCATAGCTGTTCCATAGAATAAAGTAATACCGATTACACCAGTCATGGCTGAGATACTAGATGCTAAACCTTGAGCATCAGTTCCTCCAAAATCCATACCGGCAGCTTTTGCTCCAACATAAGCCAATGGAATACCAATATAACTTACGGCACGTAAGTCAGATGCGACTGTTCCACCAGGTGTTACCAATGCGATCCACATAACCTGCATTGGAATACCAATTTGAATACATCCTGAAACATCACCTAGGATTAAACCTACGAATAATGATGCAACAAGAGGACGGTTCAACGTGTAGTTACCTACTGTTGTACCTAAGCAAGCAATTGTACTAGCAGCTGTACAACTCATAAGTCCAATTAAAATTGCTTGTAACCAACTCATTATTAATCTCTCCTTTTTTCTCTCTATTTATCTTAATTTGTTTACTATTCCCACTATTAGTAACCAAATTTAGATCTAAATTTGTCCCAAGTACCGATTGCAGTTTCTTTTAATAATGCAAACAATACTGTATAACCAGCATTTGTTAAAGCTTCACATGCGTCAGCTTCTTCTTGTGTAATTGACTGGTTTTGTCCTAATTTTGTAGCTCCTGGACGGTCATTACATGGTCCAATAACTACTGTTTTAACATCGTTAGGTACGAATCCATCGTCTACTAACAATTCTTTCATATCCACTGGGTTTTTAGTAATTAAGAAATATTTCTTGTTAGAGTTCTTAACTGTTTCTGCTTTTTCTCTCCAGTGTTCCTTTGTCCATACGAATACTTTCTTGTCTGTACTAGCCTTGAATGATTGTGTCAATACAGGAGTAGTTGCAGCTTTGTCGTTAACTGCGATAATTCCATCACAAGGGTATTCTTTAGACCATCTTGTAACAATCTGACCGTGAATAATACGATCATCAACACGAATAAAACTAATCATTATATGTCCTCCTTTATTCTGTTTATGCCTTCGCTATATGCGTTATAGCCAAATCCTATAGATCTTCGTCGTCATCATCAGAAGCAACAGTGAAATCTGTCAATCCTGTACGACCTTCGCTTAATAATGTATCTTTCAAATCTTGAACATTATCGAAGTTATCTTTCATCAATACAGCAGTAATCGCAAGAGGCATATTCATACCAGCAATAACTAATGTATTTCCAAGTAATCCTCTTTGATCCAAAACGTTCAATGCGTTTGTGAATGGAGAACCACTCAAGATGTCAGCTAATAAAATAACTTGATCATCTGTTTTGAAATCTTTAACCAATTCAGCAAAGTTAGATGCAAATTCGTCTGCGCTCATTCCGTCCTTTAAGCTTGTAGACAATACATCTTCACGATCTCCCGTCATCATTTTAACGGCACTGTGTAATCCAGGGGCGAATTCGCCATGGCTTACCATAACTACATATTTCATTATTTTTTCCTCCGCGTTTTCTTATACTCACATTTTATAATAAATATATTAGCGTTTTCAAGTGCTTTAGCACACAATTTCACATATTTTAGCGACTTTCAAACATGAGTATCACATAGAATACACATTTATTATAATCTCTTTGAAAACCTTTTCAATTTTCATATGTCACTACTTTTATGTGACAAATGTCATTTTCAAAATCAAACAAGAAAAAAACAGCAGAAATTTAACTTCCTACTGCTTCTCCAATAATATATTCAATTCATCATTCAAATTTTGCATTGCACTCTCAATATCTTCATTTGTATCAATGACTCTTCGAATTTCACTATCTGCCATCGAATACAATTGATCATAGCCATCCAGTTTTTTTATTGTGATTGCTCGTTCCATCATGTCATCAAAAAAATCTAAATTATAACTCGAATCCAATGGTGCGTCCTCCTGAATATACTTTGTCACATTTTTAGATGTCGAAACATTCTTCAATACTGAAACACCCTGCGAATATTTAAACAAGCTCTCCTGTGTTGTTTCATCGTAACAAAGTAACTTTAAAAATTCCCAAGCCATCTTTTTCTTAGAAGACATTTTACTAATGCCACATAATAAGCTATCCATTTGCGAAACATTATAACCACTTGGGCCTGCCGGCATTGGAAGACAATCCCATTCAAAGTTTGAATACTTTTTTACACTCCAAGGATATGGTTTATATGTTCTATACTCACTAAACATCATCGGACAAAAGGCGATTTTCCCTTTATCAAACAATTCACTGGTCACGTTTTGTCCATAATTCAAGCGATTTAGCTTACGAACAAATTCAATAGCTGAATATACATCCGCATTCTGCAAAGTACCCTTCATACTTTTTTCATCATATAACGCCTGTCCATTCGAGCTTAATGCATTCTGCCAAGTGTAGCCATACTCGCCAAACTGATCGATTTCTCCATCGTCATCCGTATCCACAGTCAACTTTTCACAAATCGCATAGAAGTCATCCCACGTCCAATTGACATTCGGTATTTCAATTCCATTCTCTTCTAATAATGTTTTATTCACAAACATCAAAGTCGGTGAACTCTCATAAGGAAGTGCATACTGCTGATCATAAATATTACCCGCATTGAGTGTCGTTGAAAAATATCGCATTTTATTAAAATCAGGATCCGTCTGCATATATGTATCTAGTGATTCTAACATGCCTACTTTGGCATAAGTTGAAAGATCATCACTCAACACCATGAAAACATCGGGAAGCTTTCCATCCAGAGCCTCCTTTGAAAGCCAAGCCGAATAGTCATCTTTCAAGATACCACTGACATATTTCACTTGAACATTCGGATGTGTTTTCTCAAACCGTTTGATCGCATTATCAATGATCTTACCACTATCTGGACTTGGCACATTCCAATTACTACCCGCAAATACGCCAATCGTTAAAACAACGGGTTTTTGCGTATAATAAAATGTCCCTGCCAAACAACACACCAACATGGCTATCAAAAAAGTTCTTAATCTTTTTTTCACCATTATTTATTTCCCCTAGACAAATACCAAATAGCTAATTGTGTACGATCTCTTAAATCTAGTTTATCCAGAATCACACTTAAATAGTTACGAATCGTCCCTTCACTAAAACCTAATTTTTGTGCAATTTCCTTATTTGAATAACCATGACCAATTTGGGCAATAATCTTACATTCTGTATCACTCAAATCGATATGTTCATCTTCTTCATGTTCAAAATTAAATTTCCCATTCGAATTTGCCATCTGAGAAAAGAACTGTGTCACTTTGCCCGCCACATTCGGGTTGAAACATGCTCCTCCCGCTAGAACATTATGAATAGCCGTACTTAACTCTTCTAAGGAACATCCCTTCAAAAGATATCCACTCGCTCCATATTTTAATGCATCATAAATATACTCATCATCATCAAAAGTCGTTAATATTATGACTTTTACATTTGGATTCTTCTTTTTCACTAAACGAGTACACTCTACGCCACTCATATTTGGCATACGCACATCCATCAAGATAACATCTATACTTTCTGTTTCCAATGTATCCAATACTTCTTGTCCACTGCCAACTACTTTTACTACTTCAAAATTCGGATCTGAATCTAAGATGATCTTTAAGCTTTCTCGAATGAGCTGCTGATCATCCGCAATCATAATTTTAACCATTATTCTCTCCTCTTCTCATCGGTATTTCTACAATCAATTCAAAACCTTTATCCCCATAATAACGTATTTTCCCCTGAAGTAAGTCAATACGTTCTGTCAAATGATGAATGCCAAATCCTGGTTTAACATCCTTACAACCCTGACCATTATCTTCTATAATTATAATCAAATTATTATCTGCCTGTGCAATTGAAACGTAAATTTTTGTCGCATGCCCATGCCTTACTGAATTGGTCATTCCTTCTTGAACAACACGATACACAATTTCTTCTTCGTCCGCATTCAAATTCACCAAAGGCAAATGACATAAATAAAGAATAGTCACATCGGTCAATTTCTGATAATCCATGATCATCATATCCAATGCTTCTTTTAAAGAATACCGCTCTAATGCATCTGGCTTCAACTTATCCACCGAACGCCTGACATCGGTTAAACCGCGTTTTGCGCTCTCTTCCAAAATACCCAATTGTGCTTTTGTGACATTGACATCCCTATCAATCATCACCTTACACGCTTCAAGACCAACACTTAACCCCGTTAAAGTATGCCCTAATGTATCATGAATCTCACGAGCAAGACGGTTCCTTTCTTTAGTTTCACCCATTTTTTCTCGCAAATTCGCATAGCCTTTTAATTGATTATTTAAACGTTTTAATTCGACATTTAAAGCCGCGAATTTCTGCGTTTCATCCATTTGTTTCTGTAAATACAAGAATATATAGGCAATAAACAACACAATATTTGAATTGCTAAAAGTCACTTCAATCCCCAGCAACAAGCCTTGTGTCTTTGAATTATACACCGACAAATATTCCTGGAATGAAATCATAGGAATATAGTTAGATAAATATCCATAATTGGATAGCATGTAAGCTAAAAAGACGAGTATGATGCAAATTGAACGATCAACTGGTTTATCCACATAGAGTAGGCTATCCGCAATAATCAAAAATAAAATACACGTTGTACTAAACGATATATTCTTCATGATCAATAGGCTCAATCCAAGTTCAATTAAAATCGGAATAATTTGATGACGATTAAAGAATCGAATTTTTTTACGCATGCTCACGAAACAAAACAATCCAATAAAGCCAAATACCGCTACATAGAAGGATCGAATGGGAACATTAGAAAGTGTGGAAATATTCTTAATAAAATCTGAGGCATAGCCACTTTGTGTAACATGCACCAATGTATAATACATCACAATCGCTATGTACCAAACGGTAAAAAAACTAAAGATCCACATACAGACGTAGACAATCCATACATTATATTTTTTTATATCTTGTATCATTGCCAACCCTCCGTAGAATAATCATGAACATTGTCTTTTGTGATAATTTGCACAGGACTCACTTCATTTTTATTCTTGATTGTCTCTTGCGAAAACATCTTATAAATAGCTTCTGACGCCTTCTTTCCAAATGTTTTGGGAGATTGAGCGACCGTTGCCTCCATTTTACCTTCTAACACCATTTTTCTAGCTTCTGGCGTTCCATCTATGCCATACACATACTTGCCTTCCAACATATTGTTCGATGAAAGTGCGGCCATTGCGCCCATTGCGCTTGGATCATTCAAACACATCACTACATCAAATTCTATTCCTTTCTCAATAAAAGACTCCATTTTTGGCATGGCCTTCTCTAATTGTCCCTCGCATTCCATTCTCTGAACCACTTTATAATTTGAGTTGGACTGAATCGTATCCTCAAATCCCTTAATTCGTAAATAGCCAGAACGAGTTGTCGAATGTTGAAGCAAGACAATATTGGCATGATCCAACTTACTCATCATATCTTTAGCACATTGTACGCCCGCATCATAGTTATCACTGACAATACTATAGGTCACATATTTATTATGTTTAACTTCCGTATCCACTACAATTACAGGAATACATTTCTTATAGGCAAGCTTTAAAGAATCTTTTAATCCTTCATAATCCACCGGCGTAATCACTAAGGCATCCACTTGTTGGTCCATTAAGTATTGGATTTGTTCCTTCTGCTTCTTTAAACTCATGGCCGAATCCAAAGTAATCAACTGATCTCCATGCTCTTTGACCACTTTTGAAATTTCCTCATTCACCACCGAATAGAACGTATTGTTGTAGGTCATATATGTTGCGCCAATCTTACGTGGCTCATTCGAATTGTATATCATATTCGATTGCGTAGTCGTATTGATCAAATAGTTGCTTCCAATCGCAAAAGTTAAACAAATTGTTAAGCAGAAGATGATATACACAAACGATTTTGGCTTCTCCATTCAAATCTCCTTCCCTTACAGAAAATGTCGCATTACTGCGACACTCTTTTATGATACTTTTTGTAGAACATAGATAAGGATCGCAATGACAATAGGAACAATAAAAATCATTGAATAACCACGTACAAACTTTGTTTCTAAAGCTTTAAATCCTAAATCATCATAATAGAATTTATCATCCTGCGTTTTTCCAACAACGCCCTCTTCCATCAAATTGGAAATTGTATAACTAATTGTTGAAGATGCATAAGGAAGATTTTTAAATGCACTTACATCTACTGCGTGCGCCTCATCAATTGCTCCTCTTTTTTTCAATGTATCCATTACCATAGAGGCTGCTGTCGCCTTTGCACCTTTTCTTCTCTTTCTAGACATGTTCTTTCCTACTTTCTATATTAATTGCTTGTGCTACACTCATTACACCTACACCATACGCCTTAACTATATCTGGTGCATGATTCATTACATAGGTATCTTTCAAATTTTTTAATATACACAAATCATTTTCTCCATCCCCAATAAAAATCGCATCATCTATAGGTAAATGGCAAAAGGCCTCCCACTTATTTGTGTCTTTTCTTGTAATTTCAATATAATCCCTAGAAGTTGCCATCACTTCATAATCTTTAAACAATCTTTTAAAGTGATCCAACAATAATTCTAAATCCGCTTCAACATACATACTGATTTTAGCCAAGCCCACAGTACGATTCTTTAAATATTCTAGGATGTCTATATTTGAAAATGTACCTAAAGATGGTTGTTTCTTTTCAAAAACATGTAATCGATCCACTCCATACGCTTGAATTGGATAATATCGATTCCCTTTTTCATCTGTATAGAATACATCTACTTTAGAATCCAAAATCTTTTTGCACATCTGCATTCCATCATCTAAATCAATTAGGGACGAATATACATTTTCTTGTTTATAAAACGCATTTGCCCCATTATCCGTAATCATACAATCGCATGTCAATTGATATTTTTGAGCTAATTTATCACAAAAAGCCTTATCTCTACCTGTTACAAAGCCAAAGGCATGTTTTTGCGTCCAACGACGGATGGCTTCAACATCTTCGATTGTAATTTCACCTTTTGAATTCATTAAAGTTCCATCTAAATCCGATAAAAAAATCATTATTTACGACGTTCTTTCTTCGCTTTTTTAAATTCTTTTTGTTTTGTCTGTAACAATTCACCAATCTTTTTTGTGACAACAATTTTATCACGATTACTCATTAACACGCTGCAATTGTGTGCAATAATACCATTTTTAAATTCAAAATTGGCAACCATTCGATAACGATAATACGTATCTTCAAAAAAGAATCCTTCTTCTGTTAAATAAACACGACGATGTGTATATGAATCAATAGCTAATCCCAAGAATACCAATCCAATACATCCGTATGCTAGGTAGTAGTAATATGTTTGATCATTTTGAGCTAATTTTGGTGCCATAAGCATCAACACAAAAGCCAAGACTGCCATCGCAACCATGATCCATACCCAATATCCGCCATCAACTACTGTTTCATAATGCTTATGTGAATTCTTAAAATTTTCGAATTCCTTTTTATAGGCAATTCCACCTTTTAAGCTTTGATAGAATATGAATGCCATATATCCAACCAATATAACACCCACAATGACTTTAAACCATATATTATTTGAATCCATAAATCATTCTCCTTCTTAATCACAATAAGCATTATAACATCATTTCATGTTATAATAAAAGCATTGTTGGAGGGTGTTTATGGAAGAAAACATGCAGGCTTTAATGGAACGTCTTAATAGTTCGAGTCAATTTCTACAAAGCAATGATATGCGCGTTACGGAGGTACGACATGGTTTTGCGAAAGTAGAAATGATTATTGATGAACAAATTTTAAATATACATGGCTTTGTCCATGGTGGCGCCCTTTTCTCTTTAGCCGATACAGTAGCAGGAGCTGCAAGCTTTGCGACTGGAAGAGATAGCGTCACACTTACAGGAACAATCAATTATATCAAGCCTGGTCGTGGCGGTAAATTAATTGGAATTGCCCAAGAGATTTCAAGTGGAAGAACAACGGGAGTGTATGAAGTGTTTATCTTCAATGATGAAAATGTACTTCTTTCTCGTGCTACATTTACAATGTTCTTCTTGGATTCTGACAAGATGAAGAAAAAGAAAGAGCAGAAAGCTTAAACCATTTTAAACTTCTGCTCTTTTTTCTATTTAAATGCTCTTTTAAATCTTTCGAAAGGAGATTCAGATTGTCCTGATTTTAATTCTTCATATAGTTCTCTTTCTCTACGAGATACTTTACGAGGAATTTCTACCTGTACTTCTACAAATTCATCCCCTTGACCTGAACGAGCTTTTACACCTTTTCCTTTTAAACGGAACTTCGTATTTGGTTGTGTTCCTTCAGGAATCTTCAATTCAACATCACCATAAACGGTTGGCACTTGAATTGTGCATCCAATTGTCGCATCAATTGAACTAATTGGAACTTTAATAAAGATGTTGTTGTTTTCACGTTTGAAAGTTGGATGTGGTGTAACCATAATTTCGATATATAAATCGCCATTAGGTCCTCCATTTGTTCCTCTTTCACCTTTTCCTGGAATACGAATCTGTTGACCAGATTGAATTCCTGCTGGAATCTTAATATCTAGTTTTACACGACGGTGCTCATAGCCTTTACCATGACAATGTGAGCATGCACGCGTAACCTTTTTACCTGTACCATGACAATCTGGACATACACTTTGTTGCTGAATCACACCAAATGGTGTTCTTTGTTGAGACATAACATATCCAGAACCATGGCATGTAGGACATGTTTGTACATCACTAGGGCTTTCTGCTCCAGATCCATTACAATGTTTACATGTTTCATCTACATCCAATGAAATCGTTTCTGTTTTACCAAAAATTGAATCCATGAAATCAATGCGCATCTGCATGTAACGGTCTTGTCCTTGTCGAGGCTGGTTACTTGAACGACGGGATCCTCCACCGCCAAATCCTCCACCAAAGAACGAACCGAAGATGTCTCCTAAATCGCCAAAGTCTGTGAATCCTCCAGAGAATCCACCACCCTGTCCAAAGGCTCCATCCATACCTGCATGACCAAATTGATCATAGGTAGCACGCTTTTTCTCATCGCTTAATACTTCATAAGCTTCATTGATTTCCTTGAACTTATCTTCAGCTCCAGGTTCATGATTTCGATCGGGGTGATATTTCATGGCCAATTTTCGATAGGCCTTTTTAATTTCATCTGGTGTCGCACTTTTACTAACACCAAGCACTTCATAATAGTCACGTTTTTCTGCCATGTGAATCCCTCCATACGATACGAAGAAGTTCTAGCAAGGCTAGAACTTCAAATGTTGCTTATTTATTTTACTTCTCAGTGTATTCACCGTCAACTACATCATCACCTGAATGAGTTTGTGTTGATTGTGAAGCTGCATCACCATTTGGCTGATTGTACATTGCTTGACCTGCCTGCATTGCTGCTTTTTCAAGCATATCTAATTTAGACTTCACTTCTTCCATGTTATTTTCGTCTAAAGATTTTTGTAGATCATCACGCAATTTCTTAGTTTCTTCAGCTTGTTTTGGATCAATCTTATCTTTGTTATCTTCTAACATACCATCGATTTGTGCAATGAAGCCTTCTGCTTTGTTACGTAAATCGATTTCTTCTTTACGTTTTTCATCTTCAGCCTTGTTATCTTCAGCTTCACGAACCATACGATCGATTTCTTCATCACTTAATCCACTAGAGTTTTGAATTGTGATGTGTTGTTCTTTACCAGTACCCTTATCTGTAGCACTTACATGTACGATACCGTTGGCATCAATATCGAATTTAACTTCGATTTGAGGAACGCCACGACGAGCAGGTGCAATTCCATTTAATTGGAAGTTACCTAATTCTTTGTTGTCATTAGCCATTGGACGTTCACCTTGTAATACACGGATATCTACAGCTGGCTGGTTATCTGCAGCTGTTGAGAAAATTTGTGATTTACTTGTAGGAATTGTAGTGTTACGAGGAATCAATACTGTCATAACTCCACCCATAGTTTCAATACCTAATGAAAGTGGTGTAACATCTAGTAATAATACATCGTTAACATCACCTGAGATAACTCCACCTTGGATAGCAGCACCCATAGCTACAGCTTCATCTGGGTTAACTGAGTGGTTAGGATCTTTTCCTAATGCTCTACGTACAGCCTCTTGAACAGCTGGAATACGAGTAGATCCACCAACTAATAATACTTCGTCGATGTCTGATTTAGACAATTTAGCATCTCTTAATGCATTGTCAATTGGAATTAATGTACGTTCTACTAAATGCTTAGTCATATCATCAAATTTAGCACGTGTTAATGTTGCATCAAAGTGCAATGGACCAGCAGGACCTGCTGAGATAAATGGTAAGCTGATTTGTGTCTGCATTACACCACTTAAATCTTTTTTCGCTTTTTCAGCAGCTTCTTTTAAACGTTGCATAGCCATTGGATCTTTTGACAAGTCAATAGCGTTATCTTTCTTGAATGTATCAACCATCCAGTCTACTAATACGTTATCGAAGTCATCTCCACCTAAGTGAGTATCTCCATTTGTTGATAATACTTCGAATGTTCCATCCGCTAAGTCAAGGATACTAACATCGAATGTACCTCCACCTAAGTCATAGATCAATACTTTTTCTTCTTTATCTGTTTTATCAATACCATAAGCCAATGCTGCAGCTGTTGGTTCGTTAATAATACGTTCTACTTCTAATCCGGCAATCTTACCAGCATCTTTAGTTGCTTGACGTTGAGCATCGTTGAAGTATGCAGGAACTGTGATAACAGCCTTTGTTACTTTTTCTCCTAAGTAGTCTTCTGCATATGATTTCAAATATTGAAGAATCATTGCACTAATTTCTTGTGGTGTATATGATTTTCCTTCTGCTTCTACTTTTTCACTAGTTCCCATTAAACGTTTAATTGAACTAATTGTATTTTTGTTTGTGACTGCCTGACGTTTTGCAGCATCACCAATAATACGTTCTCCATCTTTGAACGCAACAACACTTGGTGTTGTACGATTTCCTTCTGGGTTAGGAATTACTTTACTATCTTTACCTTCCATAACCGCAACACAGCTATTTGTTGTACCTAAGTCAATACCAATAATTTTACTCATGATAATTACCTCCCTATTCGCTAACTTTTACTAATGCTGGTCGTAAAATACGATCCTTCAACATATATCCTTTCTGTAATACTTCAATAACCATTCCACTTTCAACACCTTCTTTTTTCTCTTGCATTAAAGCCTGCATCGTGTTGTGGTCAAATGGTTTATCCGTTGCATCTATTTCCTGTACGCCTTCTTTTTCCAGCACACCTTTCAATTGCTTATGAATCATCTCAAAACCTTTGACATAATTCTTAATTGTTTCATCCTCGGTTTGTACTTTCAAAGCCATTTCCATTGAATCAAGAATTGGCAAGATTTCCGTTGCTGGCTGTTGGAAGCGATATTTTCTTGTTGCATCTGCATCTTTCTGTAGACGTTTCTTCATGTTTTCTGTATCTGCATAAGCACGTGCTACATCATTTTTTGCCTTATCAAGTTCTGCCTTCAAGCCTTCAATGATTTCATCTGAACTTGGTTCTTTTTTTTCTTCAACTACATCTTCAGTTGTTTCTTCAGTTACTTCTTCAGCAACTTCTTCTTTTACTTCTTCTTTTACTTCTTTATTTTCTTCTTTGCTCATCATTGGCACCTCCTTCATTTTTGTCTGTTCCAAAGACGTCTTCGATGACATTTGACATATAATCCATCAAGGCCACGACCTTGGAATATTGCATTCGATTTGGACCAACAACCATTAATTGTCCTTCCTCATCGCTGTTATAATGGAATTTTGTCGTTAATACCGAACAATCTCCAATTTGTAGCAACTCGTTTCTTTCACCAATCTGGATTGCAACATTTCCTTCTTGATCCGTCCATTGATGGAATAAATTTCCATTTTCTAATATACGCATCATTTGTTTTAATTTGTTGATATCACTAAATTCTGGTTGATACAACATATTGCTTCGTCCAGAAACCGCAACTTTTTCTGTCGCAAATCGCATAAAGGCTGAAACGAACGCTTCAAACAAAACTTCATGTCGAACAAGCTTAGCCGCCATCATCGGTTCAATTTCTTTCATCTTATCAACGACATCTTCAATCGGCGTTCCCACTAACTGGTCATTCAACAAATCTGTACAATTTTGAATATCTTGCATAGAAACATCTGTGCCAAACTGGAATACCTTATTTTCTGTATGCCCTTGATCAGTCACAATAATCGCAACCGCACTTTGATTATTGATAGGAATCAACTGTACATGTTGTAAAGTCTGATGCCTGCTATCAGGTCCTAAAACAACACTGGTCAAATTTGTCATATGTGACAAAATATCACAGCTTTTTTGAACAACCTCTTCTAACGAATAATGTCTTTCACTAAAGACTTGCTGCAAAGCATTCTTTGTAGAAGAATCCAAATCCGCTTCCATAAGATGTTCAACATAGTACCTATAGCCTTTTTGACTTGGAATACGACCACTCGAAGTATGGGTTTTCTCTAATAACCCGAGTTTTTCAAGCGTTGCCATCTCATTACGAATAGTTGCTGATGAAACCGGGAAATCTAGAAGCTCCATCAAAGTCTTCGAACCAACTGGTTCTGCACAACGAGTAAACTCCTCAACTATCGTTTTAAAGATTATCTTTTGACGTTGTGTGATTTCCATTGTGAAGGCCTCCTTCTAGCACTCATTTTCCTTGTCTGCTATTAGTATATCACAAATTTTAGCACCGTCAACAGTTGAGTGCTAAATTTCAAATAAAAAAATAAGGACACGAACATCCGTACCCCTATTGCTTATCTTTCACCAATAGCTTTTCAATTAATTCTTCACTCACTGAAAAAATCGATGCGATAGCTTTAACACTAAATCCTTTATCTAACATAGTTTGGTATACTTCTAATCGATTTAGTTCAATACCTTGTTTGATACCTAACTGGATTCCTCTGTTTGTCGATTCTTCAAACATTTCATCTAATGCTCTGCACACTTTTACATCACTCTTTTCACTTTTCTGATAAATATTCAATAACTCTTTGTTCTTAGTCACTACATACGCAAAATACAATGCATCACGATTAAACTTTCAATCTAGAAATCTGCCTTCTATAGATCATACGCAATAGATCAAAAAAGTCCTGCGTTGCCTTTTCACCTGTATTTTAGTTTCAATTTGTGTTTAGCTCAATCATATTCAGTTTAAACTCATTGAACATATCTTCAAACCCAAGATGAATGATTTCTAGTTCACTCAATCTTTTAGCAACATTCCACTTGGATTCACCCACATATAGGACGACTGTTAAAATCATCGGGAGTCTTGTATGCATGGGTACATGCTTTTTAAAGTTTTGACGAATTATAACTCTTGCGACCCTGGACTAATCGACATAGCTTTGGCTTTCAATCACGAACAAATCCAAATATGTACCATCGTCATACCGCTTGATGATATCCACATGCTTACTAGAAACATTCATGACAAGTTCACTGCTTTCATCCTTAAGATATTCAGACTTTAACACTTGTTGACCATCAAATAAAAGTAGACAAAGTTTTTGGGTTGTTCTAAAAACTTCTTAGACTCCATATCAATCGAATTCAAGATAACTCCTCCTTCCCTCTCTCTAATACGAATAAAAAGAAGGATTTTCTAAATTTTGATAATTTCACATAATTATTTCTGATTTCACAATATTTACCAAAGTTATACTAAATTTATGACAACATGGAATGGTATTCTATAGATGTCTTAAAGATAAGACAAATGAATATAGAAAATAAACCAATATTCATATCTCTCTCCTAAAAATAATAATAAACAAAAAAGAAGCCATTCTAGATGCCAACACTAGAATGGCTTTCTTTACTATGCGAATGCATTACATACTTTAATCACAAAACGCATCAATACATATAAATCTTTGTAACTCTCTTTTTCAATACGAACTGTACAATCATCCATCTTTTCTACATTATTCATTTTCTTATGTGATAAAATTTAAATACAGGAAAGAAGGTGACCACTATGTGGAATCGACAACAAGTTAAAGAACAAGCTAAAATAATCATGAAAAGAAACTATTGGAAAATGTTTGTAGTTACGCTACTTGTAGGATTGCTAACTGGTGAAAAAACAACAATCATTGAAAGAGTGCAGAACTTTGCGTCAACCAACATATCTTACGATACTTCACCTATATTTTATTCATCTAATTTCCAATATATATTTTATTCATTCATTTCAATCGCAAGTATTCTAGGAATACTCTATACAATATTTATTGGTAATGTCATCGTGGTTGGAAACAAAGGATATTTTCTTAAGAATCATGATGAAAATCCAGAACTTAATGAAATATTTAAAGGCTTTAAAGGTAACTATTTAAATGTTGTAAAAATCATGTTTTTAATGAATTTAAAAATACTACTATGGCTATTTCTATTTATAGTACCTGGAATTATTAAAGCTTATGAATATTCTATGATTCCATATCTGTTGGCAGAAAACCCAAACCTTTCTGCTTCCCAAGCCTTCTCTTTGTCTAAACAAATGACGACTGGACAAAAGATGGATTTATTTGTCTTAGATTTATCTTTTCTAGGATGGATCATTCTAGGTTTAATTTGTTGCGGAATTGGCATTCTATTTCTGCAACCATATCCAGAAGCTACAAGAGCTGAAGTATATTTGATTTTAAAACAACAAGTATAGGAGGAATTATATATGTTTAAAAAAGTTGATATTCATAGTCTAAGTTTCAATCCTTTTGATAAGATTGGAAAAGACTGGCTACTAATCAGTGCTACAAAAAATGGTAAAACAAACACTATGACCGCATCATGGGGAACTCTTGGTCATTTATGGAATAAAGATGTTGCGATTATCTTTATTCGACCCCAAAGATACACAAAAGAATTCGTTGATGAGAGTGATACATTTACCTTATTCTTCTTTAATGATAAACATAACGAATTATCTTACTTAGGTACAAAATCAGGTAAGGACGAAGATAAGATTTCGAACGTGAACTTCCACGTTGAAATGGTAGATGGGAATCCTACATTTAAAGAAGCTAAAGAAGTCTTTATCTGTAAAAAAATCTATGTTGGAAAATTAGAAAAAGAACATTTCTTATTGCCTGAAATCTACAAAAAGAATTACCCACTTGATGATTTACATTATGTATATATAGGAGAAATTACGGATGTCTATGCGAACAAATAAAATTATTCATATCAATAACGAACACATATTCGGTGCTACTACACTAAAAGATATTGCACTTCCTGAAAAGAACAATACCGCACTACATGTATGTATCGATTCAGAAGCTGTTATGAGCAATCGCAAAAGATTGGCCGAAGAATTAAATATGCCCCTAGATAACTGGGCACTTCCTTGGCAAAAACACACAAACAACATGGCTCATGTTACAGCAGGCGATAAAGGTAAGGGTGCTTACGATAAAGATACGAGCATTATGAATGTAGATGCCGTATATACGACAGAGCCAAATATTCTAATCGGTGTATTTACAGCCGACTGTTTAGGCATTCTAGTCGTCGATGAAACAACACCATGTATTTGTGCGATTCATTCTGGATGGAAAGGTACAACCCTAGAAATCACAAAAAAATGCTTGAACGAATTAATTGAGAAAGAGCTAATTCACCCCGAATCATGTCACGTGTATTTTTCTCCAAGCATCCAATATGATTCTTTAGAAGTAGGCATGGAAGTTGTTGAACAAATGAAACAAATCAGTATAGACACAACGCCATTCATTCGTTATATGCCAAATGAAAAAGCTTATATTGATAATCAAGGTATTAATATTGCGATGTGTAAAGATTTAGGTATTCCAGATAAAAACATTCATCCAAGTAAATATGACACAAAAAATGAGCTCGACATTTGTTTCAGTTATCGTAATGATAAACAAACAGGCGAACACTTTACTTTTGGATACATTAAATAAACCCAAGTTAGCAGCTTGGGTTCTTTTGTCTTTCTCGAAGACGATTATCTAAATTGACCTTGCGATAGATTTCGGCATGCAGTTCATAGAAATCCATAGATTTCAGCATATCCTTTTTTTCCTTCGAACAATCCGGCCTGTCCAAGTAGTATAGGAAATGTGAATCTTGACACATATAGACGACCACGGCAAGTCCACAATCGAGGACATACGTTCTGGCATAAACATTTTTTTGATTATAAACTAATTCTCTTGCGAAATCTTCTGGTTCAAGATGGACGACAGTACACATTTCTTACACCCCCTTTGACACTTGCATTATGTATGAATTATAGATTCTTCTCAATAGTCTAGTTTAAACATTTAGCTTTCCAATTTTTTATTTACGATTCAAAAGATTTTGTTTCAATTTGAGTTGGCTACAAAAATTTTAATCTTTAACGCTATTTCTTGTCTCAATTCCATTACATTCATTTTTCTTAATTCTTCTTTTTTATAAACATCGACATCAAGTCGATCCAAATAATAAAAATACTCACCTTCATAATATCCATACACAATGCCAGCAATGCCATTATCTAAAACAATCGGCGTGGGAATCAATTGTTTCTTCTTTTTCATCATTGCCTTCGCAAATTCAACAGGATTTAATCGAACTACCATATCAATCACACACTTTCTTTAGACAATCTCATTATGTGCAAAAACAATATTGAATTCATTACCAACTTTCAAATTATTTGTATTCCCACTTTTTTATTCTGTTTTCAAATAAATTCATCTATAATTTAATTGGATTCAAAAGGAAAAAGGTGAAAATATGTCAAAAAAGAAAGAAGAAAGACAACTTCAAATTCGTAAAATTATTGAAGAAAAAGAAAAAATAAAAGTCGCAGAACTCGCTAAATTACTTTCTGTTACTCCAGAAACACTACGTAAAGATTTAGATGAACTACAAGAAAGAAAAATATTAGTTCGAGAACATGGCTACGCCAAGATTCAAAGTTCTTCTGTCGAAACATTTGTCGAATTAAAAGCACAAAAAAATAAAGAAATGAAAAAAATTGTGGCTCTAGAAGCATTTAACCGAATTGAAAATGGCATGACCATATATTTAGATTCGGGAAGCACGATTTTAACTGCCATAAGCGCCTTACGAAACAAAAGCGACATCACTATTGTCACCAATTCTATACTTGTCGCTTATGAATGTGCCAACATGAATTTAAATATCATTATGGCTGGCGGTTTATTATTTAATATAGGGAAAAGAACCTATGGACATTTCGCAACCGAAATCATTGACCATTTAAACATTGATTTAGCCATCATGGGAACAGATGCTTTCACTGAAAAGAGTCATGGATTTACCACCATTTCTGCCGATGAACTTGGTTTTAAACGTCACGTTATGAATCAATCCGCAAAAAAAATCATGATCAGTGATGCAAGTAAAGTCAATAATAAAGCAGATATTGCGCCTTATGCCTTTTGTAAATTTAATGAGTTTGATGAATTCATCACAAACCATTTAACACCAGAACAATATGATGTTGTAAAAACGGTCAAGAAAGTCACACAGGTGTAGTTTATGTCAAAAAAGAAAGATGAAAGACAATTCAAAATTCGTCAACTGCTACAAGAACACCCAAAAATCAAGATATCCGATTTAGCTGATTGCTTTCAAACTTCAAGTGAAACCATTCGTAAAGATATTATTGAACTCGAAGATTCTAAAATCATTAAAAAAGAGCATGGCTATGTCCTGCTCTTAGAAGAGCCTGATGAAATGCCCATTTCACTAAGAAATCAAGAATATATTGAGGAAAAGAAACAAATTATGAAACAAGCCTGCACCTTTATCAAAGAAGGAATGGTTGTCTATTTAGATGCCGGTAGTACATGTCAAGCAGGCATTCCTTTTCTTCAATCTATCCAAAATATTACGATTGTGACAAACTCCATCTTTGTAGCCTATAAATGCGCAAGACTTGATATGCATGTCATTTTAATTGGTGGAAACATTTCAAACAATGCTTACCGATCTTATGGAAGCCTTGCTAGTGAAACTATAGACTATATTCATATTGATGTTGCGATTTTAGGAACCAAAGGAATCAAAGACAACGATGGATTTACTACCTATGAAAATGAATATGAATTGAAACGACATATTCTTCAACAAAGCGAACAAATTATAGTAGTATCTGATGAAAATAAATTTAATGCACCGGCTGAATACACGTATAGTAAATTCAAAGAAGTGGATGTATTTATTTCAAACGCATTAACTAAAGAAGAAAAATCTCAAATCCAAGTTATCCCAGAAATAATTGAGGCAGAAGTTTAAATACTTCTGCCTTATGCGTATGGATGATCAATTGTGAGTACTAAATAAATCTTTTTATCCGATTGAATATGCTTTAGAAGCATTGCTTCAATTTCTTCCTGCGTATACTTTTCTTCAAATGGAATGACCAAATCAAACACCAAATTCACATGTGTAGGACCAGACACAATTCTAAAGTCATGAAATCCCCATTTTGGATCAATTTGATGAATGGCTTCCACCACTTTTGCACGATACAATTCAGTTTCCGGATCATTTACCTTTACTGGATCCATATGTAATACTAAATCAATATTCATATTCTCCTTGACTTCACGTTCAATATTATCAATATGATCATGCGTTTCAAAAATATCTTTTGAAGAATCCACTTCTACGTGGGCACTCGCAAAAATCTTATTTGGACCATAATTATGCAGCATCATATCATGTACACCTAAAATTGCTGGATGGGCCATGATCATATCTACAATATTATGTACAAGTTCAGGATCTGGGGCTTCTCCAATTAAAGAATTAATCATATCTCTTAATAAACCATAAGCTCCATAAAGGATAATTCCTGAAACTACAATACCCATATATCCATCTAGATTGAAGTGAAGAACTGGAGACAACAATGTCGATACTAGAACGGCTGTTGTTCCACATACATCACTAATTGAGTCCAATGCCGTTGCTTCTAATAGACTTGAATCATATGTTTTAGAAAGTTTCTTATTATATGTATACATCCAGAATTTAACTATGATAGAAACCAAAAGAATAATGACCGATGCCAATCTGAAATCAATACTTTCAGGATGAATCACTTTAGAAATACTTTCTTTTGCGGTTTCAAAGCCTAAAACCAAAATCAATATTCCTACAAATAGAGATGCGATTGTTTCCGTTCTTTCATGTCCGAAAGGATGATCTTTATCTGCTGGTTTATTTGAGAGATGGAACGATAAGATTGAAATAATATTTGAGCCAGCATCTGTCAAGTTATTGACGCCATCCGCTTGAATAGATACTGAGTGAACAATTGTACCAATCACAAATTTAATTACAAATAAAAACAAGTTATTCAATATACCAACAATTCCAGATAGTTTCCCAACACTCGTTCTGACATTTGCATCCTTTGTATCTTGATAATTTTTTATAAATCTACGTACTAAAAAATCCATTATAAATCACCTTCACGTTTTTAAAGTATATCTCACACAAAGATAAAATACAAAGCGAAACAGGTAGTATAATTTAACTTTACAGTTGCACCTTTCATTAAAATCAGATACATTTTAAATAACGGAGGAACATATTATGATTAAGAAAATTGACATCTTGGCTGCCGATGTAGATATGACACTCAGCGCCAAAAGTAGTCCCTTACCTGAAATCACAATACAAGCTTTAAAAGAACTCCATAATAAAAATGTAAAAATTGGTCTTGCGACAGGTAGAGAAATCACTGAAATGGAAAAGACTAAAGGAATATTTTGGAAACTAGGCTTTGAATTTGATTTTATTATCGGTCTAAATGGCGGTATGTTGTATGATCGCAATCTTGATAAAATGTACACAATGGACATGTTAAGTATCGAAGAAATGAAAGAAATTCTAACTTTCTTAATGCCCATCATTGAAGAAAAGAAAGTATCTGTAAATGTAGAAGGAAATCAGCTTCGCAATGTTATGAATATCAGTGAAGATTTATTGGATATGTCAAAACGCAGGAATATTCCACTCATCGATAAAACAGGCGATATTGATAGTTTCTGTGAAAAACCTGTATATAAGTTCTTATTTAGGACAGACCCAGAAACAACGCAACTTATCCGTGATCAAGTAGAAGAACAATATAAAGGGAAATACCAAACTATTGAAACATTCCCAGGAACTATCGAATTAATGTATAGTGGTTTCTCTAAGGGAAGAGGTTTTGAAATGTATTGCGAATGGAATCAGATTCACTTAGAAAATACAATTGCGTTTGGTGATAATGAAAATGATAATTCTTTACTACTCACAAGTGGATGGGGAGTCTGCCTAAAAGATGGCAATCCAAACACAAAGGCATTGGCCGATGATATCACAGACTATGATTGTCTTGATGGTGGTGTAGGACACTACATATTTGATCATATATTAAACAACAAGGATGTGGAATTCTAGAAATCCACACCCTTTTCATTAAAATAACTCGCTTTTTTTCTCCATATATTATCTTTTCTCCTATATTCTTACTATTAGTGTACACCAATTTAAAAGAAAGAAAACCCAATCAACATAATGTGGATTGGGTTAACAATACTTAGTTATTAGAATGTAGTAATTTATTTGGAATATACATTAAACCTCGTTTAAACACATCCCAAAAGCTTAATGATCGAAGCATTCGATCTGCAGGCACATACTCTCTTATAGTACGCAGTGTTTTTTTATTGTCTTTTGTGGAGAAGGTAAAGTATGTTTTCTCATTTATGAAAATCACAAATCGAGAAATACTTTTATTAAATAAGACGCTCGCTTCCACTCGATCAATTGTATCCCATGGAATTTGAATACAATCTTCAACATTTCTTTCATTATAGAATTCAAACGCTTTATTTCCAACCATAACATTTCCATTGGTACTTAACCCAGCAAAAGATGTTGCCTTGATTGTTAGATCAACTTTTGAATTTAATGATTGCGCCATATGTACCTCCTTAAGCTATTACATAATTCCGATTACACGACCAACAATACCAACTACGAATAATGCGATAATAATTGTGATTGGAGAAACTTTCTTCTTCAATAATTTACAGCATAATAATGTTAATAATAAAGCTGCAAGACCTGGAATCAATGAATCTAAGTTTTGTTGTAATGTTGTAACTTTGATTTGATTTAAACCAGTAGCTCCTAATGAAGAATATTGTTCTAATGCACTCTTAATTCCGTCTGCATTTCCTTGAATTTGTGACCAGTCAATGTATGCACCTTCAGATTGAGTAACACTTGAAACAACTGGAGTAAATGAAATACTTACCCAACGTTGAACCAAGGAACCAATGATAAACATACCTAAAATACTTGCCCCTTGAGTAATTTTTCCAAGAAGTCCACCAGACATATCTTCAGCAATTTTAGTTCCTACATTGTAACCAAATTCTTGTGTATACCACATAAATGCTAAACGAATTACGTTCCATAATACGAAGAATAAGATTGGTCCTAAAATGTTTCCACTTAATGCCAAAGAAGCTCCTAAAGCACCTAAGATTGGACGCATTGTAAACCAGAATACTGGGTCACCAACACCAGCTAAAGGACCCATCATACCAACTTTTACACCTTGGATTGCTGTATCATCTACATTTTCACCATTTGCTTTTTCTTCTTCCAAAGCAAGTGTAACACCCATTACTGGACTTGATACATAAGGGTGAGTGTTATAGAACTCCATGTGACGTTTTAAAGCCGCAATTTGATCTTCCTTGTTAGGATATAATTTCTTGATTGCAGGAATGATTGAATAGCACCATCCACCATTTTGCATACGTTCATAGTTCCAAGAACCCTGAAGGAATTGATGACGCCACCAAACTTTTTTACGATCTTGTTTAGTTAATGTAATTTTTTCAGCCATTTTCATTTACCTCCTTCAAAATCCTAGTAATCATTCAAGATGTCGCCTAATGGATCACCAGAACCAGTATTTGATCCTCCACCACTATTTTTAGCAGCATCTTTCAAACCTAAATAAACGATTGCGATAACAACACCAATAACACCTAAAGCAATTAGTGTGAATTCACTTACACAAGCAAATACGAAACCTAAAGCGAAGAATGGCCAAGTTTCCTTTGTAGCCATCATGTTGATAACCATTGCATAACCAACAGCAGCAACCATTCCTCCACCAACTGTCATACCACCAGATAACCAAGCAGGCATTGCATTTAATACGCTTGTTACAACTGTACTAGGTACGAAGCATAATGCAGCAGCAGGAATCGCAATACGAATACCTTGTAAACAAATACCTACGATTTGCCAACGCTCAATTGCTCCAAAATCACCTTTTTCAGCAGCAGCATCCATGAAGTGAACAACTGGAATTGCAAGTGTACGACAAATCATAGTTAAGAATAAACCAGCTACTGATAATGGAATAGCTACGGCAATTGCTGTAGAAATAGCAGTTGTAGTATCTGTTGCTCCACCATTTAAACCTAAAACCATGATAATTGCAGAAGCAACTGAAGCTAGTGCAGCATCGGGTGCAACCGCTGCACCAATGTTTGCCCAACCTAAAGCCATCAACTGCAAAGAACCACCTAACATAACGCCTTCTTTTAAGTGACCAGTAACCAAACCAATTAATGTACATGCTACTAATGGTTGGTGGAATTCATATTGGTCAAGAACCCCTTCCATACCGGCTAAGAAGGCAACAATTACAACTAAAATAATGCTAATCGCTGACATAATAATCTCCCTCTAAATTTACTTTAATTCTGTTTTTGCTTTTTTAAGAATTTCATTGAAGTTTTCAGGTGAATCTGTTGGCACCTTACGAACATCGATTTTAATTCCCATTGCTAATAATTCATCAAATGTTTTTACATCATCACTTCCCATAGAAACGGCCTTTGTACATACAACCTTTCCTTGAGAGTGTGCCATTGAACCTAAGTTCAATTCTTTAATATCCACTCCACCTTTGATAGCTCTTAATGCATCTTGTGGTGTTTCAAACAACAACATCGCTTTTGTGGCTCCAAAACGAGGATCCTTCGCAACTTGGATCATCTTGTCAACTGGAACGACATTTGCTTTTACTCCTGGAGGAGCTGCTTGTTCGATCATGCTCTTTCTTAAATTGTCATGAGCTACATTATCACTAACAACAATAATACGGTTTGGCCCAACTGTCTTTGTCCAAGCTGTGGCTACCTGACCATGAAGTAAACGTGTATCAATACGTGCTAAGCCATATTTAATATGTCCATCTCCAAGGACTGTTCCTTCTGGAATAGCTCCTTGAGGTGCTGCACTTACTTCTGCTTTCTTTTCTTCTTTTGGTTCTAATTCTTTTGGATTGATCTGTACACCCTCTTGTGCCGTCTGCATGACGTGTGCTGCAATTTCATGTGCTTTCTCCATTGAGAATCTTGATGCATACGTTTCAATCAACATAGGCAAATTCAATCCTGTGACAATTGCCCATTTGTCTTCGTGACCATCTAACAAGGCACTTGCCTGATTGAATGGAGTTCCTCCCCATAGGTCAACTAAGAACAATACTTCTTCTTGATTTTCAAAAGAAGCAATCGCATCTTCCATCTTCTTTCGAATGTCTTCAGGTCCTTCGCTAGGCATCAAAGTACAAGGCTTAACATTGGCTTGTTCACCAAAAATCATAGCTCCTGACTGGAAGATACCATTCGCAAATTCACCATGACTTGCAAGAATAATTCCTACCATATATTTTCATCCTTTCTTAGAAATTCAATACGCAAAAAAAAGACAGACATATACATTTAAACTGAAGATATACAATAAACCAATAAAGATTATATCTTCAATCAAAATAGTAAATGCCTGCCTAACCAGTTACACGCTATTGAATATTCACTTTTTACATCAACAAATATACCACCATCTGAAAGCGTTGTCAACAATAAAATCAATAAGTTATCGTACTCGATAAGATTCTCTCCAAGTGCAAAGCCAAATAACCCAACTCTGAATCCGGCAATTCTTTATGCAAAACATGACTCAATTGTTCACATAAAACACGAGCCTGTTCATAAGCGAATGGAAACTTTTCTTTTGTGAATTCCGTAATATCCATTTGTAATTCCTCATTATTATTTAGTCTCAACAACAAAAATTTAATATGATTCATTAAACGAATATATGACAATGAATTTGCATCAATACGAATATTTAAATCGGCCTGTAATTTCTTGAAGAATTCACGAATCACACGCATAACTTCCATAGACTGCCCTACTTTATTTACCGATATAGCCGAGTGAATATGTAAGGTGATAAACGCAATTTCATCTTCATTAATTTCTTCATGCGTATATTTTTCAATAACATCCTTTGCCTTTAATGCCACTGAATACTCATCAGGAAATACAAGTTGAATGTCCATATTAAACGGATTCGATGGAAAATCTTTCTCTTTAATTCTTTTTATCGCAAAATAAATATGATCCGCCAATGACAATAATATATCATGTTCTACTTTACCAAATTTCTCTTTTGTCAAAGTAATAATTTCAGATGAAATTTCAATATACATCGGGTCAATGTAATCAAAAATATTATTCGACTTCTGCTTTGCCTGATAAGATTTTTGCATCTTATACTGCTTTGCATTACGAGGAACATCCACTTGTTCCCCTTGTTTTTTACCAAATCCAATGCCCTTAGACATCACAATCATTTCTTCATTTTCTTTTAAAACCAAAATCGTATTGTGATTCAACACCTTTAAAATTTCATACATATCCATTAACCCTTTACCCTTAACATCATATCATGACATTGCATTTTTCCATACTTCTTTTCTAATTCAGAACCGTCTTTTATCTTTGTGAATACAACTATGATATTTTCATCCAATGCATTCTCTTTGATATACTTTAAATCTGCATTCCACAAAACATCTCCAGCTTTCACTTTCTGGTTTGCTCTTACCAACAACTCAAATCCCTTACCATTAAGCTTTGCCGAATCCGTACCAAAATGAATTAAGATTTGTGTATTGTCATCAATTGTAATACCAATCGCATGTTTCGTAGGATAAATCATTGAAATAACACCATCACACGGTGCTACAACAACACCATCACATGGACGAATCATAATGCCATCACCCATCAACTTATGTGCAAACATGGAATCGGATGCATCCTCTATAGGCATAACCTCACCATTTACAGGGCATTCAAGTTCCAGCTTTGTTTTTGTTTCTAAAACAACTTCTTTATCCTCAAAATCATAACTTTCCGGCACATTCAACATATACTCATCCAGTTTTGTCTTTATATTCGAAGCCTGAGGACCATAAATAATTTGAATCGCATTTGGCTGACACATAATAGCTGCAGCCCCCGATTTTTTTAACAACCTTTCATTTATTAAAGTATCATCTTTGATTGTCGCTCTTAATCTTGTGATACAACAATCCAAATCCGTAAAGTTACTTCGTCCACCTAAGCCTTGAACAATCATCTGACTTCTTGGATCAATCAACGATTTATCAAAACTAAAATCATACTTTTTCTTATCAAACACCTTAATACTTTCGTCTCTTCCTGGCGTTTTTAAATCATATTTCACAATCAAGAACTTAAACACACCGTAATACACAAAGAAATAGACAAAGCCAAGCACAACTACAACTATCCAATTTGTCTTCGCATTTCCTTGTAATATTCCAAACAATGTAAAATCAAGCAATCCAGCTGAAAAAGTAAATCCAATCGCAACCTGTAAAGCTTGTGCAACCACAAAACATGTGGCAGCTAAGAATACATGAACAACATATAACAATGGTGCCACAAACAAGAAAGAGAATTCAATCGGCTCTGTAATTCCTGTTAATGCACTCGTTAAAGCTGCCGAAAGTAATAAGCTTGCCGTCTTTTTTTTAGCTTCTGGATTTGCACACTGATACATGGCTAAAGCTGCTCCTGGCAAGCCAAAAATCATAAATATAAATTCTCCCGAGAAAAATTTAGTTGCGTTCACACTAAAATGAGTCACACTTGGATCGGATAATTGCGCAAAGAAAATATTCTGCGCTCCAGATACCATTGAACCATTCACCATTTGTACACCACCTAAGGCACTCTGATAGAATGGCATATACCAAACATGATGCAAGCCAAAAGGAACTAAACTACGCTTAATAACTCCATAAATAAAAGTTCCAAAATATCCTGAATTCGATATCAATCGTCCTAAATTATAAACGCCCTGTTGTAATGGTGGCCAAACAAAATACATAAGCACACCAACAAACACATATGTAACGGCACAAACAATCGGAACAAATCGTTCTCCTTCATAAAAAGAAATTACATTCGGTAATTGAATCTGGTAAAAACGATTATGCAAATAACTAACACCTAGTCCGACTATAATTCCGCCAAACACACCCATTTCAAGCGATAACATACCGCATACCGAAGTAATGGATCCATCTAAAGCCTGGCCTGAAACTACACCATTCACTATACTTCCATCTAAACAAAGTAACGCATTAATTGTGGCATGCATCACAAAAAAAGCAATAATAGCTGCAAGCGCAGCCACTTCTTTTCTTCTTTTCGACATTCCTAAAGCGATAGAAACCGCAAAAATTAATGGTAGATTATCAAATAAAATTTTGCCCACTTGTTTTAATAAAATTAAAACACTATATAAAAAGGTTCCTTGCCCTAATACTGAATCTAGATGCAATGCCATTATAGTTGTTTCATTGGTCAAAGAACTTCCTACACCCAAAAAAATACCTGCAACAGGAAGTACTGCAATAGGCAACATAAAGGATTTTCCCATCCTTTGCAAAAAGCTAAAAACATGATGTTGTTTCATTTATTAACACCTCTACTGTATTTATGATGATAAATGACATTTGTCAAAAAGTCCATAAAAAAAAGGTAATGAAGATTCATTATCTTGAAATCTTCATTACCCAATAGCCTTTATCACGAGCCATTTTTTCTACTTCATATCCTTTTTCCTGTAAATAATTGATTGCACTTTGTGCACCATGCTGCTTACGCATAACAATCCAGAAATGACCATCTTCCTTTAAATGTTCTAAACACTGATCAAACAATGAATAAATCATAGTCTTTCCCGTACGAATCGGTGGATTTAAAAGAATACATGCATATTGGCCTTCACTTACACCTGACTGACATAATATCTTTGCCTTACGACGATACTTTTTCATATTTGAATCCGCAAGCTGACAAGCTCTTTGATTCACATCAATCATTGTCATTGCGGTATGTTTCCAATATTCCATTAAAATCAAGGCAATCGGACCAATTCCACAACCTAGATCCAATGTACTTTCTGGTTCTGATTCATTGTTTAGGACTGTTTCTAAAAGAATGCGTGTACCTTCATCCAATTTATCTTTGCTGAAAACACCAGCATTGGAATTTAATTTATATGTAAAATCACGGAAATGTATCGTAATTTCTTCTGGTGCATCTTTTACAACATCATTAGTGAAATAGTGTGACATACTACTTTGTAGCAGCTTCTACAATTGCATCTGCATCAATTTTGTATTTTGCGAATAAAGCAGCTGGTTTTCCACTTTCTCCAAATACATCTTGAACACCAACACGAACAAGTTTACATGCTGTTCCTGCTTCAGCTAAAACTTCAGCAACAGCACTTCCTAAACCGCCAATAATTGAGTGTTCTTCACAAGTCACGATTGTATCGTGAGTTTTTGCAAGTTCGATAATCAATTCTTTATCGATTGGTTTAATTGTATGGATATTTACTACAGTTGGAGCTGTTTCCATTTTCTTAGCAGCTTCTAAAGCTTCCTGAACCATTAATCCAGTCGCTACTAAAGCCACTTTTCCACCTTTTTGAAGGACAACACCTTTTCCAAGTTCAAATTTATAGTCATCGCCATTTACACTTTCAACACCACTACGACCTAAACGAACGTAGCAAGGTCCATCGATTTCAGCTACAGCCTTGCAAGCTTGTTTAGCTTCATTGTAGTCACATGGAACGATAACTTTCATACCTGGAATTCCACGCATTAAGCTAATATCTTCAATACATTGGTGGCTTGCACCATCTTCTCCTACACTAATACCAGCGTGAGATGCACAAATTTTAACGTTTAATTGTGGATATCCGATACTGTTACGAATTTGTTCGAATCCACGTCCTGTCGCAAACATTGCGAAAGTAGATGCATACGCAATCTTTCCACTAGCCGCAAGACCTGCCGCAACACTCATCATGTTTCCTTCGGCAATTCCCATGTCAAAGTGACGAGAAGGGTCTACTTTTTTAGCTTCTCCACTCTTTGTACTACCCGCTAAGTCAGCATCTAATACAACGACATTTTTATTTTCAACCATTAATTCTTTTAAAGCATCACCATAAGCGACACGTGTAGCTACTTTTGCCATTATTCTGCCTCCAATTCTTTCATTGCAGCATGGTATTGTTCTTCGTTTGGTGCTACTCCATGCCATCCTTGTTGATCTTCCATAAATGAAACACCTTTACCTTTAATTGTCTTCGCAACAATTACAGTTGGCATTCCCTTTGTTTCACGAGCTTCTTTTAATGCAGCACGCAATTGATCATAATCATGACCATCAACATTAATTACGTGGCAGTTGAAAGCTTCGAATTTTTTATCCAAAGGATATACGCTCATAACTTCATCTACGTGACCATCGATTTGAAGGTTGTTGTTGTCAACAATAATACATAAATTATCTAATTTATAGTGAGCCGCTGACATTGTAGCTTCCCATACTTGACCTTCTTGGCATTCACCATCTCCAAGTACAGTATAGATACGGTGATCGTTTTTATCTAATTTATTAGCTAATGCCATACCCACAGCACAAGAAATACCTTGTCCTAAAGATCCTGTTGACATATCTACACCTTCTACATAATTCATGTTAGGGTGTCCTTGTAAACGTGAATTGATAGCTCTAAAAGTAGTCAATTCTTCTTCAGGAAGGAATCCTTTTTCAGCAAGTACTGCATATAAAGCTGGACTTGCATGTCCCTTACTCAATACAAAACGATCACGATCTAATGTATTTAAGTTTTCCTCATTAATATCCATTTCTTCAAAGTATAACTCTGTTAAAATGTCAGTTGCACCTAAACTTCCACCCGGGTGTCCACTTTGGGCACTATACACTTCTTTCACAATATTTCTACGAATATTTTTTGCGTGCAATGCAAGTTCCTTGTTTTCCATAATATTTACGCTATCTCCTTTTTGCGCATACATTATAACAAACTTTTTGCTACAATACACCCCCTACAAAAAATCAATTATTTCACAAGTTTACACTTTACCCAAACCAAAAAAAAGTGAGAAACTAATCTCACTTTTCAACTTCATAAATCATAGCACCAAAACTAGGAACATTTACTTCAATCATATAAGGCTGATTATGTCTAGGCAAACGCATTGCCTGTACTTCCTGAGGTGTGTGATTTTTTAGATTTCCATTATACTCATCCCACTCTGTATTTAAGATTTCCTTATATTTACCTTTACAAGGAACACCAAATTGTTGGTGATCATATGGATTTGTCGAAAAATTCATAATAATGACAAAATCCTTCTTTGATCCTCTACGAATAAATGAGAATGTATTTTGTCCTACGTTATCTGCGTCAATCCAACAGAAACGACTTGGATCATAATCTTGATCATAGAATGCATCATTTTCTGTATAAATCTTACCTAAGTCTTCACATAAATGTTTAAACGCATCATGCATTGGATAATCCAATAAGAACCAGTCACAGCTCTTTTGTTCATCCCATTCACGCAATTGTCCAATTTCATTTCCCATGAAATTCAATTTTTTACCAGGGTGCGCAAACATATATACATATAAAGCCCTTGCCTGGGCAAATTTATCTTCATAGCTTCCCCACATCTTATCTACGATTGTTGCTTTTCCATGAACTACTTCATCATGACTAAATGGTAAGATAAATCTTTCTGAATAGAAATAAGCCATCGAGAAAGTAATATCGTGGTGATGCCACTTACGATAAATTGGATCTCTTTTTAAATAAGATAATGTATCATTCATCCAACCAAGATCCCATTTATAGTCAAATCCTAAGCCACCCGCATAACTTGGCTTTGTGACATTAGGAAAATCACTTGAATCTTCCGCAATCAACATGATTTTTCCTTGATGCGCCTCATTCAACAAGTGGTTCATACGTTTCATGAAATCACATGCACCTTCATTCACACCATTATTCTTATTTCCATGCCAGAAGATCGCATTACTAATGGCATCCATTCTTAAGCCATCCACATGATAAACATCTACCCAGAAATTTGCTGCGGACATTAAGAACGAACGAACTTCTTCTTTCCATAAATCAAAGTTAGCCGTTCCCCATTCACTATTCGCATCTTCTGGTTTTGAATATTCATATAGAGGAGTGCCATCAAACATTCCTAAAGCATAATTATCCTTTACAAAGTGCACAGGAACAAAGTCCATAATCACACCAATACCTGCTTCATGAAGTGCATTCACAAAGTGCATCAATTCATGATTTGTTCCATAACGAGAAGTACTTGAAAAGTAACCTGTACATTGATATCCCCATGATCCATCAAATGGATATTCACAAAGTGGCATTACCTCTACATGTGTAAAATGATGCTTCTTACAGTGTTCAATCAATTCCTTTTCAATTTCATGATATTGTACAAATTCTTCCTTCTCATCATCTTTTTTCCATGAACCAACATGCATTTCATAAATATTCACTGGAGAATCAAATCCCTTATTTCTTTTATTCAGCCACTCTTTATCTGTCCATCCATCGTAGCTTAAATCTGAAATAATACTTGCCGTATTCGGTCTTAGTTCACTATAAAAGGCATATGGATCCATTTTATCTACTAATTCACCATTTGCCTGCCACACACGATATTTGTAAGAATCCTGATTCTTTGCACCTTCTACAAAGCATTCCCAAATACCACGTTTATCTTTTTTCATTTTACTTGCTTTTTCATCCCAATCATTGAATGTACCAATAACTGAAATATTTTTTGCGTTTGGAGCATATACTCTGAAGCGAACACCATTTTCTTCTAGATGTGCACCAAATATATTATATGCATGTATATCACGCCCTTCGAAAAAGGCTTTTGTCTTTCTTTGATCCATAATGATATAACCTCCGTATATATATTTTATACCGGAACGCAAGAAACTTAAAGTGTATTTTAAAGATTTTGAAAACGCTTACTAGAAGACAAAAAAGATGCAACTATCGTTGCACCTCCAGAAATTGATGTAATATTGTTTCTAAATCTTCCAACGTATTCATTTGTGACATTTCATTTTTAAAGATTCTTGAGCTTGGAAGCCCTTTTAAATACCAGCTAGCCAATCCTCGCATTTCTCGAATTGCCACCTTTTCACCTTTTGTATCTGCCAAGCCACGAGCGTGATCCATACAAATTTCGATACGATCCTCCATTGAGAATTCATGTTTTTGCCCTGTAATTGAATCTACACACTCTTGAATTAAGAATGGATTTCCTACAATTCCACGTCCTAGCATAACAGCATCGCAACCCGTTTCATTCATCATACGATGAAAATCTTCAACACTACGAACATCTCCATTGCCAATAACAGGAATTGAAACTGCATCTTTAACTTGTTTAATATACGACCAGTCTGCTTTTCCTTCATACATCTGATTGCGTGTACGCCCATGTACAGCTACGGCACTAACACCTATACTCTCCATAGCCTTAGCCATTTCAACACAATTAATATGATTTGTATCAAAACCTAATCGCATCTTTACAGTTACAGGTTTATTCACATTTTGAATAATATTTGATACAAGCTCTTTGGCATAGTCAATATCCTTCATCAAGAAACTTCCAGCTTGTGCTTTAATAACCTTATTTACAGGACATCCCATGTTAAAATCAATAATGTCACAATTAGTTTGTGTATCTAAATATTTAGCAGCATAAACAACCGTATCAATATCATGACCAAATAACTGAAAAGAGACAGGATGTTCATTTTTATCAATAGCACACATTTGTTTCGTCTTTAAAGAATCATAGTATAATGCCTTATCACTAACCATTTCATTACATACCAAGCCTGCTCCAAAGCGCTTTGCGATTCTTCTAAATGCGATATTGCTGATGCCGGCCATTGGCGCAATCACAACTGGATTTTCGATTTCTACATTTCCAATCTTAATCATGCATCTTACTCGCAATCGCTCTTAACTCTTCTTCTGTGAAATGATAACTTTCATTACAGAAATTACATGTAATATCGCAACCATGCTCTTTATCCGCCATCTCTAGAACATCGGATTTTTTGATTGTTCCTAAAGCTCTAGCCATTCTAACCTTTGAGCAAGGGCAATCATATGCCACTGGCTGTGTAGTTAATATCTTGGCATCTTCAAACATATCGTTTGCCAAATCTTCTAAGCTTGCATCATCATACTCCTGAATCAAAGTACTCATTGGTTTCAAGCCCTCAAGTACATGTTCACAAATTGAAATATCCGTTTCTGTAGCATCTGGAAGCATTTGTAGAATCATTGCGCCAGCACTTGCCACACGGCCATCTGTTCCAATCAACACACCACATGATACAGCAGTTGGTGTTTGTTCAGATAAAGTAAAGTAATAGGCAAAATCATCACCGATTTCTCCACTTTGTAGTTCTACAGAACCAGAAAAGTTTTCTTCCATGTTCAAATCTTTTGTGACTGTTAACGTTCCATCCGTACCGACAACAGCTCCAACGTTTAATTTACCCGGACGAATCAAGACATCCTCTACATGCGGATTGGAAACAAAACCACGCACATTTCCATTCGCATACGCATCTACCACAATAGAACCAATTGGGCCATGACCATTGATAGTGATTGACAACATTTCTTCTTCTGATTTCAACATAGCTCCCATCATGGTAGCTACAGACAAGGTTCTTCCTAATGCTGCACAAGCACATGGATGTAAATCAAAACGATCCTGTGCTTCTTGTACTAAATCAGTCGTACGAACAATATATAAACGAACATGCTCATTTAAAACAAGCGCTTTTAATAATTGATCTTTCATAATTTCCTCCGAATTCGAAATTCACTAGCACCATTCTACTTAATTCTTGTACCCATTTCAAGCCAAATTAAAAGCCACCAAACGATGGCTTTAGGTACTTAATCCTTTTTCTTTGTTAATTCGTTGAACGCATCATCCAAATCCTTTTGATCAACACCATTTACAGCTTCTGGAATTTCTGGAACTTGTACTGTATCTTGTTCTTTTTCCTCTACTTCAACTGTTTCAGCATTTGGATCTGTTAATTGTCCAAAATTCATTAAGTTAGTGATTTCTTCATTTGTTAATGTTTCATGTTCATACAAATTATTCGCAATCAAATCTAACAAATCTTTATTTTCTGTTAAAATCTTACGACAATTTGCATGACACTCATCAACAATAGCACGAACTTCCTTATCGATTTCTGCTGCTACACCTGCTGAATAATCACTACCCTTTGTATAATCTCTTCCTAAGAAGACATTTCCTTGTGGGTCGGCATATTGAATAGGTCCTAAACTAGACATACCATATACACGAACCATATTCTTAGCAATCTCAGTCAATTTTTCAATATCATTTACTGCACCCGCACTGATTTCTCCAAATTGAATTTCTTCAGCTGTACGACCACCAAGTAATCCAGTAATCTGTGCAATAAATTCTGATTTTCTATGGAAATACTTTTCTTCACGAGGCGTCATCAAGTTATATCCTCCCGCATCTCCACGAGGGATGATTGTAACTTTTTGAACCATGTCTGCATCTTCTAATTTTAGACCGATAACCGCATGTCCAGCCTCATGATAAGCCACAAGAATCTTATCTTTTTCAGTATATTTCTTACTTTTCTTAGCAGGTCCCATCATGACACGGTCAATCGCTTCATCTAAATCTGTCATTGTGACCTTTGCTTCATTTTTACGAACCGCTAAAATAGCACCTTCATTTAACACGTTTGCCAAATCAGCCCCTGAGAAGCCAGGTGTACGTTTTGCCAAATTTGCCAATGAAACATCACTCGCCAATTTCTTATTACGAGCATGTACATGTAAAATAGCTTCACGACCTTTAATATCTGGTAAGCTAACTGTTACACGACGATCGAAACGACCACTACGTAATAAAGCAGGGTCTAAGACATCTGGACGGTTTGTTGCCGCAATCACAACGATTCCCGCATTATCTGTCATACCATCCATTTCAACCAACAATTGGTTCAACGTCTGTTCACGCTCATCATTTCCGCCGCCCATACCAGCACCACGCTGACGACCAACAGCATCGATTTCATCAATGAAAATAATACAAGGTGCACTCTTTTGTGCAGTTTTGAACATATCACGAACACGACTTGCACCTGTACCAACAAACATTTCAACAAAATCTGAACCAGAAATCGAGAAGAATGGAACATTCGCTTCTCCAGCTACAGCTTTAGCAAGTAAAGTTTTACCTGTTCCAGGAGGACCCACCATCAAGATTCCCTTAGGAATATGTGCACCCATGTCTGTAAATTTCTTTGGTGAACGCAAATAATCAATAATTTCTTTAACTTCTTCTTTTTCTTCTTCACAACCCGCAACATCTTTAAAACGAACCTTAACATTCGATTCAACACGAGCTTTCGATTTTGCGAATTCAAAGGCTTTATTATTGCCTCCGCCTCCCATTTTAGCGAACATGAAATAGAAGAATACTGCAATAATCAAGAATGGAATAATTTGAGAAAGAATCGAAACCCATACACTACCATGATTTGGATCTTCTACATTTAATTTTCCACCATTACGCTGTAAAGCCTTCTCTAACTTTTCAATATTCTTTTCGGTTCTTGGAACAATAACCTTGTATCCAACTGTTTTTGAGTTCTGCTCATACGTACCCTCTAATTGGATTACTGTTAAGCTAATTGTCATTGAACTCTTTTTAAAATCAACTTCATCTACAATTTTCTCAAATTGTGTATAATTCATTTGTACAGTACTGCCCTGTGAACTATAAAAAACTAATGATAATACAATTGATAAAATGAAGATGGTTGGTAAATAATTTAACCATTTCTTCATAATCTTCCTCCTACTGATAAATTTCTGGTTTCAAAACACCAATAAATGGTAGGTTACGATATTTCTGATTGTAATCCAATCCATATCCAACTACGAATTCATTTGGTACTTCAAAACCTACATAATCCGCCTCAATTTCACAAACACGACGGCTTGGTTTATCTAATAATGTAACACAACGTACATCTAGACATCCCTTATTTTTAAACATTTTTTTAACTTCTACTAATGTTCTACCTGTATCAATAATATCTTCTACAACTAAAATTGAACGGTTTTTACAAGATAGATCCATATCCTTCAAAATACGAACATCTCCAATTGATTCAGTTCCATCATATGAACTAACGGACATAAAGTCGATTTCGCAAGGAAAAGTGAAACGTTTGATTAATTCAGCCATAAAAGGAACACTTCCCTTTAACAACCCAACTACAATAGGAACATCTCCAGATTCTTTATAATCTTCCTCTATTTGATGTGCTAGTTCAACACAGCGTTTTTCAATTTCTTCTTCACTTAATAAAACTTTTTCAATATCTTGACTTATCATACGGCGTTTTTCTCCTTAAGTTACTTAAACATTGTAACATAAACATTTAATCTAGACCATTTATTTTAAAGTAGAACTGTTGATTTTGTGAATAATGTTCAACATCACATCCAAGTCCTGGCACAAAAATGACATGACCCAATTTATTTTCCACAATCAACCAATATTTTCGTTGAATCTTACTGATTTTTCGATCTACAAAAAAGCGATGAACATTCTTATTTCCAAAACGCATTTTTATTGAATCATTCGCCCTGACTCTTCGTATAATCAAAGGAAAATCAGATGCTTCTACACTAAATCCTTCAATCCTATTTCCTTGAGATAAAATTGTAAAATCCTCATACTCTCCAACTCTCAAAGCATTCAATTTATAATTTACATCTTTTGGTTTGGGCAAAAAATACAATTTGTTATTATGCCTTTCCAACAAATAATTCTCAATCTCAATTAAAACATTACTCTTTAATTGAATGCATAATTCTTCCATATATTTACGTGAAAAATGATGATGCAAAGTATTAAACAAAAAACTATCTAAGTAGAGCCATGCATTTTCTTGATTCAATAGAAGTTGAATATCATAATTCCAACCTTTTAAAAACAAGTTGATTTGATTTCTCTGCTTTTTCCATACCGCATTTTCTTCTTCTATTTTTAAAATCCATTCTTCCTTCTCTTTACGACTCATCTTTTCAATTTGTGTATGACGAATCACATTTCGCGTATAATGATTCGTTAAATTGGACTCATCGATTCCAAATGAAACACCATTCTCAACACAATACATTTGTAATTCAACTTTTGTATAAGACAATAAAGGACGGATAATTTTATATCCATGTCTAGAACTTTCTTGTTTCAAGCCATAATAATCACAAATCATATTTCGCTTTTTCTGAAAGAAATATGTTTCAATCACATCATCCATCTGATGGGCTACATAAAGTAATTTTGTATCAAATTCATCTGCCACCTCTTCAAAAAAGGCATAGCGAACATCTCTTGCCCAAGCTTGAAAATTCCCCTTTTCATGAATTGGATAACACACACGAACAGGAATACCATATTTTTGACAATACTCCTTTACTATATTCTCATCCCTATCGGCTGTATCACGATGTTTATAATTTACATGTGCAACAACAATATCTCTTCCCTGCTTATTTAATTGATCTAATAAAGCCATACTATCAGGTCCACCTGAACAGGCTACAACACATTTTAACATGTTCCTATTATAGCATCATTTGTAAAACTCTTTTCTTTATTTTCTCAAACAATACTGAATCAGGAGATATGTGTGCCTTCACATCAATCACTCGAGCTGAATTGATCCATTTCGCATCATTTAAAAACAATACACTCGATTTATTTAACCCATCAATCTCGGGTAAACGCATCAAATGACGCTTACCCATATGGGACACAGGATCATATGCCCTATTATAAGCATTTTTATTCCCACTCATAGGTACTACAAATATTTTCCCGTTTTTCATTGCCAAAACTAAACCAAAATGTTGATAACCAACTTCACTTAGATATGCCAAGCCAAAATCCGCAAAACATATATCGCCCACCTTTACATATACCTTGGCTTCTAAGCTTGAATACATTTGTTTTCTCTGACAAAAATTCAATTTTGAAAGCATATAATCATACACTTCACTTTCGTTTAATCCTGACAACAATTCTTCTTCGGCTATACGGGCCTGCGACGTAATTTTCTGAGTATACTCCGTCGTCTTATTATTTTTCTTTTTTTACCATTCATTCGGTTCCATAGTTTAATTGTAGCAACCCTATGTGAAAACAACATTAAAAGTAGGCATTTTAGCCTACTTTCCTTAAAATTTTTTTATATTTTCTCTGAATACGATGCCATAATCCAATTAATGGATGAAATTTTTCACTGATCATAGCCGACTTTTCAATAAAAAGCTCAACCGACAACAATATTATAATCATGACTATAAAGCCAATGTTTCGATTGATCATATATGCGAAAGCACTCAATCCAAATAAAGAAGTCAGTCCACACATAATAATCACGGTATTACGATGTCCAAATTGACGCATTAATAAATGGTGAATATGGCTTTTGTCAGCCTCCATAAACTTCATACCTTTTAAAGTACGTCTTAAAATAGCAGAAAGCGTATCAATGATAGGCAGCATCAACAAAAGTATAGGTAAGGCCAACGTAAGAATGGTACTTGATTTAAATCCCAATAAAGAGATGGCTGAAATCATAAAGCCCAAAAACAAAGAACCACAATCGCCCATAAAAATACTAGCTGGATGCGCATTATAAATCAAAAAACCAAGTGTTCCAGATGCTAAAATAAAAGCAATACTTAATAAATCCGAACGTCTTTCAATAATCGCAATAGAACCAATCACAACAAGAACAATAACACTCATTCCTCCGGCAAGTCCATCTAACCCATCAATTAGATTTACTGCATTGGTGATTCCTGCCACCCAGATAATAGTAAAAATAAAAGAAATGATACCTGTATCAATTTGAATGCCCAAAGGTAAACGTATCACATCGACAGAAATTCCAAAATAAATCAGAACCAATGCCGCAATAACCTCTAATGTCAATTTTACTGGTGGTTTAATATCGATAAGATCATCGATCAAACCAGTAAAAAACATAATACTACTTCCAATAACTAATCCTTTGATTTGCCGATCCGCCTTCACAAAAATAGCCATCGTTATAATAAAAGCCAAGTAAATGGCAACACCACCAATACGCGAAATTTTTCCATGATGAACCGTTCGCTTATTTTCCTTGGCATAAGCACCGCAATAAATTGAATATTGCTTCACAATCGGTGTTAAAATCAATGAAATGAAAAATGGCAATAAAATCATTTTATAATCAATCATGCTGACTTTACCCCCTTTAACGCCTCTATCATATCGTATTGTCCGCTTTTTGTACAAAGAACTGGACAAGATATATTTTGAGAAATAAACTGCGAAGTACCAAAACAATCTGCCAAGCCACCACTCAATTCAATTCCATGCAATAAAAAATATTCTTGAGCCGAAGCTGGCAATCCATCAAAGCAATGCTTAACCCACAATGCGATTTGTGATTGCACCCTTTCAAAGGCAGGCCATAGTAGACTCGATTCAATTTGAATCTGATGCAAAATTTGTCTTGAATCAAAACCATAACACATCAATGAACTATTCTTTTGTTGCCAAAAAGCTAGACTTGCCAATTCCTTCAAATGTGCAGCATCCACCTTTGTGATAAAGCAACCCGTTTTCATATAAACGATTTTTTGTATCTGCTCATCAATCTGTGCACCCGCATAATTGATTGTCTTAGACACCAATACTTTATCATACACAACAACATTAATTTCTGTATAAGAATGTCCACTATGCACTAAAAAACAAGACCCCTCTGTCTGTAGTGCTTCTAAATTTGAAATAAACTCCACTTTACGCACACCACACTTCAAAAATGTCTGTTGCCAAAGCTCACGCTGTCTTTGTGATAATTCCGTTGGCACACTCACAAGTACACTTGGCCTTAAAAAACCATCATGAACATGTAGCTGTTCAAAGCCTTCCTGAATCAAAGATTCAATTGAATGAAGAATTTGACCATGTGCTATAGGATATTGAATTTGAACTTCATCTAAATCTTTATATAAATAAGTCAGTGCCTCATCCGACACACCTACTATTTTGGATCCTTTTTTTGCGATTATTGTTTTTAATGCAACCTGATTCTGTGTAGAAAAATCATAAAAACGAGCTAAGTAAGCCCCGATATCAAGGGCAATCCACTTTTCAAGCAAAGCCATTATATATTGTTAGCTGCAAAACAGCCTGACTTGTTATATAAGCAAGTGCAAGCGACAACAAAAACATTAATATCTGCACTTTTTTAGGATTTTTTACACTACACACCTTTTCAAATTGAATACTTGAAATCGCATAAAAGCTTAAGCCAAAACACGCAAAAAAAACAAAATACTGAATCACTGAAGCTACCATAAATTAGCCTCCCACATGCACAATTTGAACAAAGCTATACTTTTCTTTTAATCGTTCATATGCACTTTGAATAACATCTTCATCCACACTAAAACCTAACATACTTGAACCAGACCCAGACATCAAGATACGAATCAATCCTGCATCTTCCATATCCATCTTAACTTGATTCAATTCAGGCTCAATCTCAAATGCGATTGGCTCTAACGCATTCGCCATTGTCTGATATAAAAGATCCATATTCTTTTCTCGAATACTCGATTCAACTAGATCTACATCTGGATGAAATGGGCGAGACTCTTTCCATTTTGAAAAAGCATTGGCCGTTGAAATACCAAAATCCGGTTTTACAACTATAATATTAAACTGCCAATCACTTTCAATCGGAATGATTTTTTCCCCAATACCCTTGACTCTTGCCCACTTGTCATGGATGCAGAAAGGCACATCTGCACCTACCTGCTTGGTAATTTCGTATAGGTTTTCTTCTGTTTCCTCGATACCTTCCATTTGTAGAATTGCTTTACACACAGCAGCTGCATCGGCACTTCCGCCACCAAGCCCTGCCTGAGCTGGAATATGTTTTTTAATCGATATTTTATAATTTGAGCTTAAGTGATAAAGCTCTTTTAAGACCTGAACCATTTTTGAAACTGTATTATTTTCAGGTAATTTCATACCTTCACACGTCACTTCATCACATGCACTTTTTTCAATTTCAATCTCATCACAAATTGAAATAGGTGCCATGATCATGTCCAAAGAATGATAACCATTATCCATTCTTTCCACGACATCCAATGCCAAATTAATTTTTGCCCTTGCCTGTACCTTCATACGTCACCTCATATAATCGAATAAAATCCTCTAACGTACATTGCTGCGCACGCGTACTCGGTTCTATATTCGCTTTTTCTAATAACTCTTTTGCCAAATTCTTATCTTTAACAAACCCTTGGAAATTATTGTAGATTGTTTTTCTTCTCTGTGTAAAGCATGCCTTTACCAAACCAAAGAAATACGCTTCATCATCCAAATGATACCTATGATGGAATGAAAACTGAACAACCATTGAATCTACATTTGGACTAGGCCAAAATACTCTTCTTGAAACATCCATCACTTTTTTCACATCACAACGATATTGTGTAATCACACTCAATGCATTGTATTCCTTATCGTTCTCACGAGCTAAAAAGCGTTCTCCCACTTCCTTTTGCATCATAACTGTGATTCTTTCAATCTCTTCTTTTGCCTCAAATAATTTAAATAAAATAGGCGTTGTTATGTAATAAGGAAGATTCGATGCGAAAACGACTTTTTGTCCAGGCTTTCTAAATTCACGAATCTTTTCATCAATATCCACCTTTAGGATATCTTCTAAAACAATCTGAAGATGATCAAATCCAATTTCATTTTCCAAAACAACTGGTAATCTTTCATCAATTTCAAAAGCTATGACCTGATTGCTTTTTTCACATAGAAACTGTGTTAAAGCACCTATTCCAGGACCAATCTCAAATACAAGCTCATCCTTAGATTGAATGGCGGCATTCGCAATTTTTTCAACAACCCCCGGCTCAATAATAAAATTTTGTCCGAAGCTTTTTTTCGTGAACACCTTATATTTTTCTTGAATCTCTTTCGTCTTCTTTACTGTCGCAATCGCCTGTTTCATGAAAGACTCCTTTCTATTATATCTTTTTTTGTGATATTCATTTGATTCAAACGCTTAAAACACGTTTTTGCGTTACAAGGACCGATATGAAATGCTTCACATACCTGAAAGCGCAATTCTTTATTACCTACCAAGCCTAAATCAATAAAATCTTGCCAACTCAAGACTTCTTCTTTATTTTCAAAAGTCACATAATTACATAAAGCATCCCATAAATCTTCTTTGCTCGCATGCTCCACACCTACTTTTTTGGGTGTTTTTGCCTTTTCCTTATTTATAAACGCATGCTTACATCCACTCACATTGCTTCCTATCAATCTTCGAATATGCTCCCCTGGCGTATCCGGATCCGTAAATATAATCACGCCTCTGGTCTTTTGAGCTTGTCTTACACGCTCAATTGTTTTCTCATTTACTTGATCTCCACCTGTTTCAATTGTGTCACAATCAAAAAAGGATTGTAACGTATTTGTATCGTTTTTGCCTTCAACGACAATAATTTCTTTAATATGTTGTTTCATCTGTTTCCACCACATGTTTCGATGTGAATCCTGCACCATGAACCTGGTGTACATCATTCACAATAATAAAAGCCTTAGGATCGATTTCTAAAACACTAGACTCCAATAATGGATATTGTTTCTGCTTGATTACACACATCAATACAGGCTTAGGTGCCTGTGTATAGCCCCCACTTCCATCTAGAATCGTCACACCACGATCCACTGTCTCTAACAGAATACGACGAATCTGTTTCCATTCCGTCGATATAATCATAACATTTTTTGCCGATTGCATTCCAAGCATGACTGTTTTGTCGATTGCCACACCACAAACAAATACAGACATAATACCGATTAATGCAGGTGTTAATCCATGTGTAATCACACCTAATAAAACAGTTAAGCCATCAACAATCATAACACTTGTTCCTTCTGGAATTTTTAAATATTTATGTAATATCAACGCTAAGATATCCATTCCACCTGTACTTGAATTCACTCTGAAAACCAAGCCTAAACCTATTCCTACAAGAACTCCAGCATAAATCGTAGCTACGTATGGAGGCATCACAAATGTATCCTTAGGAAACATTGTAGCAATACGCGATAAACTAGTAACGAAAATTGGATATACAATTGTTGAAATCACAGACTTCATCGCAAACGACTTACCAAGTAATAAAGCTCCTAGAATAAACAAACCAATTGTCAAACCATCAATCATCAAAACTGTATCAACAGGAAGAATAGGATGTAATGCGACAGCCACACCGGCTACACCTCCCGTTAATATATTATTAGGAAGTATAAAAAAGGAAACTGAACAAGCAACTATAAAGTTTCCAAGTAAAATCATTATCAATTCATGTATTTTATTTGTATTCATAAGCATACCTCTTCTCGCCTAAATGATTATAGCATTTTTTCCTATAACAACGCATTTTTAATATATACATTTTTTTAATTTATCGCTTGCAATAAAGATACTTTATCCGTATAATAGTCCGGGTTATATAAGTTCATGATATGGTTGAACGTTCATACCTACTACCGAAAACAGTAGACTATAGCCTTCAAGCAGGAGGAAAAAAGATGCAATACGATATCATTATTATTGGAGCTGGGCCTGGAGGAATCTTCTCAGCATATGAGTTATTAAAAAACAAACCTGAATTAAAAATTGGTGTATTTGAAGCTGGGGCACCATTAAACAAAAGAAAATGTCCAATTGATGGAAAGAACATCAAATCTTGTATTCACTGTAAATCATGTGCCATTATGAACGGTTTTGGTGGAGCTGGTGCATTTAGTGATGGAAAATATAATATCACAAATGAATTTGGTGGAAACCTATATGAATATGTAGGTGAACAGGAAGCTATTGATTTAATGGAATATGTCGATGAAATCAACTGCAAAATGGGTGGAGAAAAAACTCGTCTATACGCAAATTCTGATGCAGCTATCGCTAAAAAATGTCTTCAAAATGACCTTCACTTATTAAAGGCAAAGGTTCGTCACTTGGGAACAGACATTAACTATGTTGTTCTTGAAAATTTATATAATGAATTAAAAGAAAAAGCTGATTTCCACTTCTTTAAACACATTGATATGGTTAATAAAGTAGAAGATGGATTTGAAGTTATTTGTGGTGAGGAATCATATACAGGTAAACAATGCATCATCTCAACAGGTCGTTCAGGAAGTAAATGGATGGAATCTGTATGTTCAAATCTAGATATCGAGACAAAGAGTGATCGTGTAGATATTGGTGTTCGTGTTGAATTAAATGCCGATACATTCTCAGAATTAACAGATTCTTTATATGAATCAAAAATTGTATATCGTTCAAAGAAATACCAAGACCGCGTTCGTACATTCTGTATGAACCCTAGAGGAGTTGTTGTAAACGAAAATACAAACGGCATCATCACAGTAAATGGACATAGCTATGAAGATCCAGCTCGTTTTACAAAAAATACAAACTTCGCTTTATTAGTATCAAATCATTTTACTGAACCATTCTCACAAAGTAACCAATATGGTGAAAGCATCGCCCGTCTATCCAATATGCTAGGTGGTGGCGTTATCGTTCAACGTTTTGGTGATTTAATTCGTGGACAACGTTCTACTCCAAGTCGTATTGCACAAGGATTCGTAACTCCTACATTGAAGGCAACTCCAGGAGACTTATCTCTAGTTATTCCTAAGCGTCAACTAGATGACATTATCGAAATGATTTATGCCCTTGATAAAGTATGTCCATCAACAGCTAGTGATGATACATTACTATATGGTGTTGAAGTTAAATTCTACAACATGCAAGTAAAAGTTGATAAGAACTTAGAAACAAAACACAAAGGATTATTCGTTATTGGTGACTGCTCAGGTGTAACGCACTCACTAAGTCATGCCAGTGCATCTGGTGTATATGTCGCAAGACATATTGCAGAAAATCTATAATATACAAAGTGGATCGTGTGATCCACTTTTTTTCATTAACTCCACAGTTAATGACTCTCGAGTTAATCATAATAATGATATAATAATCTAGGTGATAATTTATGATACAAATTCCAAATAACAGTACAATATTAGCTCCGGCTACCCTACATTTATCTTTATACAAAGAAATTCTAAAACAAAAAAAAGATTGCCTAGGCATACAAGTGTTAACTTTATCAAGCTGGCTATCTTCTTTTTATCATGGACAACCAAAATCAGATATTGAATTGCTTTATTTATATAAAGACGCATTAAAAAATATATCTGTACAAAATGCCTTCTACTCAAGTAAAGAAGACTATGACTTTTTAAATGCTTGTTTAGACTTTATTAAAATGGCTAAAACCTACCAAATTCATGATTTTCCTTGTTCAACCCAAAAAGAAAAGGATTTAAATGAAATTTTAAATCTTCTTTATCCTATCGAAATAAAAGAAGACCAAACAAAAAACGTTCTTTCTAAATTACCAGATTTAGAAAATATTTATATTCTAAAGAAAGAATATTCCCAATTAGATAATTATTGGATTCAGACATTAATCTATCATGGGGCAAAGTGGCTAGGTGAAAAACAACTATTAAATACGCACTACTACAGTGTTGCCAATGCGCGAAAACAAATGGAAGTCATTGCGAATCTAATCATTGAAAATAATTATACAGCCGATGATATCTTTATCGCATTAAACAACGCCAATGATGAGAATGTTTTAACCCAAATTCTTTCCGCTCATAAAATTCCATTCACAACCATGCAAGAAGTTCATACAACATCTATATATAATGAATGGATCAGCTACTTAACATGGGCAAAAGACATGGATTTAAAGAGCTTTATCAATTTAGTTCAAATTTTATACCCAAACGACGACTATCTTATTCAATATTACACATTGTTTCCCGAACAATTCTTAAAATTTGAACCCCACCTAAGCATCCTTTCCTATGAAGAAAATGAAATTATTGATTCATATCAATTCACATCGTATCAAAGGCTTGAACAACAAACATTAGAATGGATACAAAACCATGCTTTCTTATTTAATGATTTAGATTTTATTCAAATCGCAAAACACATTCAAAATCTACATGAACAAGTTACAAGAGAAGATCTAAATGCTTTTAATGAAGTCATTTCTCTAGTTCAAGATATTCATACTTACATTCATAGTACAAATGATTTAAGTATCTTGATTCACCAGATTCAAAACCTTTCTGCAAACCAGAAGGCAAGCTTTATTGAAGGAATTTTAATCGGATCAAGACAAGATGTGACTTTTTTAAGACCCATTGTCTTTTTAACCGGAACAAATGCGAATTCATTCCCTTCTTTAAAACTGCATTCCAGCATTTTTGATGAAGCTTATGTAAAAAACACAGCACTTCCTGATTTGGAAACACGTATTCAGCATCAACAAACGCAAATCTTTGATTGTTTATCCTTATGCGAAACACTCTATGTTTTATATCCACAAAGCGACTATCAAGGAAAGAATTATGAACCAAGCTCAGAAATAGAAAACTGGCTTAAAACAAAATCAACATTTATCACAACTCCAGATTCCTTTAATTGGATTACGCCAAACATTGATTTAGATACTAAAACAGCTCAATCTATATTCTTCAAGGATGATCATTTTAAAAGTTCCATTTCACGACTGGAATCCTATGCTCGCTGTCCTTTTTCTCACGCCCTTAAATATGGCTTATATTTAAAAGAAAAAGAGGATATTACTGATATTCGTATACGTGGAAGTATTTTACACCATGTGCTTGAGGTCATCTCTAAAGAAAAAAGTGATTACACTTCTTTATCTAAGGAAGAAATCCATGACTATGTTGAAAAAGAATTCTCATTCGCTAAAAAAGTACTTCTGCAACAAGTCACATGGTTTAATTCCCAAATAGAAGAGATTACAGAAAAGCTTGTTTTGATTTTCGAACAATTACACAATTTTGAATCCAACTGGCATATGAGTATTGATAAACAAGAACATAAATTTTCTTATTCCTATCCATGGAATGAATTTACGATTGATCTATATGGATATATCGATCGTATTGATAGTTCAAATACATCCTTCTGTATCTTTGACTATAAATCGAGTGACAAAGATATTAAGCTTACAGAATTTGAATCCGGACTTTCTTTGCAGCTAGCCACATATACCTTAGCTTATGAAAAGGAATCCCATTTAATTCCTGTGGGATGCTTCTATATTGCCTTAAAAACAACACCAGAAGCATTGACATATGGTAAATTAAACTATCGTAAAAAGATTCCCGAATTGTCTGTTACAGATGAAAAAGAGGTTCTTGATACATTTAAAGTTAACCGCAGACTTAAAGGATGGCATTTTAGTGATGCGAGTATTTATTGTGATAACACCAAAAAATATCTACCTACTAAAAGAGATAATCCAAGTCTAGAAAAGGTTAAAGATGAATGGACGCAAGTAGTTGATAGTTTACTAGAAGATATTTCCAGCGGACAAGCCTTGCCAAACCATGTGGCCGATGCCTGTAAATATTGTGCTTATAGATCCATTTGTAGAAATCTTGCAAATGAAGTTGAGCCGAAGCTTCGCGTAGAAAAGGAGGAAGAATAATGGATTTTTCTATACCCCAACAAAGAGCCATTGATATAAGAAATACAAATGTCGTTGTTTCAGCAAGTGCAGGAAGTGGAAAAACCGCTGTATTAGTCGAACGCTTATGTCAGCTGGTACTAAAAGACCATATTTCTATCGACTCTATCTTGGCCATGACCTTCACAAAGGATGCAGCAGCAGAAATGAAGGCTCGTTTACTTTCAAAATTAAAAGAACAACCCCAAACTGAATACATTCTGCAACAAATGGCTTTATTAGAAACCGCTAGTATTTCAACCATTGATAGCTTCTGTTTGTCAATTGTACAAAATTATTACTATAAAATCCCCATCTCATACACGATGTCAAAGCAAACCGCATCCAGTGCACAAACTCGTATTGCCTTTGAAAATGCCTATAAACATGCGATTGAAGCTCTAGATTTAAATGCGTATACCCAACTAAAAATGTATTTTCATTCTTTTGGCAAAACCGAAGAAGATATCCAAAAGTATATTGAAGATATTTTGGCTATTCTTAATTCAAAATCTGAAGACGATGCCAAAGTCTGGATCAAAAATATCCAAGCATCTTATTCTTATTTAAATCCAACATTAATGGAATATGCCTTAAAATATTTTCATAACCACTGTCTAGCTATGTCCGAAATCTTAGATGAAGTTATTCCTATGATTACAAAATCTGAGGATTATGAAATCAAACAGGATTATTTATCCAAGTGTTTAAATGCTTCAACTTATTCGGATTTTAAAGCACAGTTCGAGCTTTATTTAAAAAATACAATTGGATTTAAAAAGACAATCGACAAAGTGGATTATTCTAAATATCAAACTTCTTTCAAAGAGCACGAAACAAGTATTGTCGAAAATTTATTTGATGAAGAATTTTATCTTAAAGACATTCAAAGTCATAAACATTTAATTGATACCTTATTTGAATTAACTAATAAAGTTAAGTTGTACTTTCAATTAGAAAAGAAAAAAATGGAAGTCATTGACTTTAATGATATGGAACATTTTGCCTATCAACTCCTTCAAGATCCTATGATCAAAGAGGAAATGTACAATAAATATCAAATGATTCTTGTTGATGAATTCCAGGATACCAATGAGCTACAAGAAAAAATCATAGCGTCTTTCTGTCACGAGAACAATGTATTTCGAGTGGGTGATATTAAACAGTCTATTTATGGCTTTCGTCAGGCGAATCCTAAAATTATGCAAAATTGGATGAAAATGAAAGATATTAATAATACGCCTTTGTTGCTGCAAGAAAATTATCGTTCTAACGCAAGTGTGATTGAATTCAACAATGATTTCTATAGTAAAATCATGAACAATGAATTGTTAGGCCAGCAATTTGAAGATATCGATATTGCCAATGTAGGAACCGATGGACAAAAAGAACAACCTCAATATCCTGTGCGTTTCTTATATACGGAATATAAAGATGATGAAGGCAATAAAGCTACCATCAAAAAGAACCACAACGAAAATCGTTTTGATTTAATTGCCCATGATATCATAGAAAAACACAAAGAGGGAATTCCATATAAATCTATGTGTGTGCTAACACGTAATCATGCTCCACAGGAAAAATTAAAAGCTGTTTTTGAAGCCTACAACATTCCGGCTATGATTACTATTGATCATGGATTTTATACAAATCCTGCCATTCAAATCGTGATTTCTACATTAAAAGCCATAGAAGATCTTACAGACGACATTTCTTTATGTGCTTGTTTGATGTCACCCTTATTCAATGTACCTTTTTCTAAGATTGCGAATTGCTGCATTGACAAAGAAAAGGGATCATCGTTATTTGTAAGTATCAAAGAACAAGATTTTATGAAGTCTTTCTTTGAGTTATACGCAAATAAAAATAAAACAATTATGCAGCTTCTTCAATATATCTATGCCTACAATGATTTTTATTATGCATCCACAACAATTCAAGATAAAAATAATTTAGATTATTTATTAGAACTAGCAGGTCAATATGAAAATCAGAATGACATTCATGGTTTTGTCCTACAATTGTCAAAGGATGCCAACCAAGATCAAACACAAGAAGCAAGTTTATATGGTAAAGAAGATGATGTGGTTCAAGTAAAGACAATGCATCAATCAAAGGGTCTACAATTTCCTATTGTATATATTCTTTCACAACACGAACAAAGAGATAAGCATGGAAATTCGTGTATCTTACTCGATTCTACTTTAGGACTTTCTTTAAAGGGATTAAGCAATGACTATAAGTTAAAGTATAATTCAATTTATCATTTGGCCCTACAAACAAAAAAAGAATTAGATGATTTAGCCGAAGAAATGCGTGTATTCTATGTTGCGACAACGCGTCCTCAAAAAGAGCTTGTGATTGTGGATACAATACAAAGACTAGAGGATTTTTACAGTCCTTTAAATGCTTATACTTTATTAGAGGATGAAAGCTATACAGGATGGCTTTTGCATACTTACGCAAATCAAATTAATTCGTTAGTGGTTTTTGACAAAAAAGATGATTTATATGAAAGACCATTAAAGGTGCGTCAAAACAACAAATCCTATACGCTTCCTGTATACACAAAAACATCAAGGGCATTCTCAAGTCAAACAGCAAGCAGTGCCAAAATAAAATTGAATTGGAAAGAAGTAACATTATCAAAGAATATAGGTACACTTCGTGGTACTTTATTCCATGAAATTGCTGCTCAATGTTCTTATCCCTATCAAGAAGAAGAAATTATTTCTTATGCGAATTCTTATGGCTATCCATTAAAGGATTATGATACCAAACAAATTCTTGCCTTAAATGAAGATTCAATGTATCAAGCTTGGATGAATGAAAAGCATGTATTTGAACAAAGCTATATTATCGAAGAAAAAAATCAAGTTGTTCATGGCTTTATGGACTTCGTTGTCTATAAAGAAAATGAGATTATTATCGTTGATTTTAAAACAGATACAGTAAACAACGAACAGGAACTCATTGAGTTATACACAATTCAGCTTCAAACTTACAAGCAAGCTATGAAAAAAATAACGGATTTACCTATAAAAACATATATTTACTCTTTTTCTCTATCAAAGTGCATCTATTTAGAATAACTTATGCTACAATGGTAAAGTCTTTGAAAAAAGAGAGAAGGAGAGAGAATCGTGGAAAAATTCTTTAAATTGAACGAAAAAGGTTCAAACGTTAAGACAGAGCTTATTGCTGGTCTTACAACATTCTTGGCCATGGCCTACATTCTTGGGGTTAACCCTGCTGTTTTAGCAGATGCTGGTATGGACAAAGCTTCTGTATTCCTTGCGACAGCAATTTCAGCTGGTGTTGCTAGTATTATTATGGGACTTGTTGCCAACTATCCTGTTGCCCTTGCTTCTGGTATGGGAGTTAATGCATTATTTGCCTACACAATCTGTGGTCAAATGGGATTTAGCTGGGCAGCTGCATTAAGTGCTGTATTTATTTCAGGTATTATCTTTATTCTTATTTCTGTTACTGGTGTTCGTAAAGCGATTATCAATGCGATCCCTGTACAATTAAAATTAGCAATTGGAGCTGGAATTGGTTTCTTCATTGCGTTTGTTGGTTTAAAAAATGCAGGTATCATCGTAGCGAGTCCTTCAACATTTGTAACAATTGGAAACTTAACAGATCCAACTGTATTACTTGCGATTATTGGTTTATTGATTACTATTGCGTTGGTAATTAAAAATGTACCGGCTGCCGTATTCGTAGGTATGGTTATCACAGCTGTGATTGGAATCATTCTTGGATTCATGGGAATGGCTGGCATGCCTACTTTACCTGAACATTTCATTTCGTTTGATTTTGAATTAAAAGCCGCTGGAGCTTGCTTCTCAGGAATTTCTGAATTATTCGCAAATCCATTCCAGGCTTTCGTTGTAATTTTCTCATTCTTATTCGTTGACTTCTTTGATACAGCCGGAACACTTGTTGCGATTGGAAACCGTATTGGTTTGATCAACGATAAAGGTGAACTAGAAAATGCTGAACAAGCATTGCTTGCAGATGCTATTGGTACAGTATTCGGTGCTGTTTTAGGTACAAGTACAGTAACAAGCTTCGTTGAATCTAGTTCTGGTGTTGGTGTTGGTGGACGTACAGGTTTAACTGCATGTACATCAGGTGTATGCTTCTTACTTGCTGTATTCTTATCACCATTAATTTTAAGTACAGTCACAAATGCCGTTACAGCTCCAGCTTTAATTGTTGTTGGTATTATGATGGCTCAACAATTAAAGGGCATTGATTGGGATGACATGATTTTTGCAGCTGCTGGATTCGTTACAATCATTATGATGATTTTAATGTATTCTATTTCAAATGGTATCGCATGCGGATTCATCGTTTATACAATCGCAATGATTGCTGCTGGTAAGGCAAAAGAAGTTCACCCAACCGTTTGGGCATTAATGATTATCTTCGTACTATATTTTGCTACACCTTATATTATGTAAAACAAGAAGTCGGAATTCCGACTTCTTTTTAGTACTTATTATCTTTTTCATATTGATTTTCAAAGGCGTTCTTAAATGTAAGGATGCCTTTTTTCGCATCATAGAACGATGCCAACAAACGAACCACATCCTCCGTACTCATCTTTGATGTATTGACCATCAATGTATAATTATGTGGATTGCCCCACTTTTGATTGGTATAGAATTCATAAAATCTAGATCTTTGCGTATCTTTTTCCTGTAATATCTTTTTCGCTTGTTTGGCCGGAACCTTGTATTCATCAATCGACCATTGAATACGTTCCTCAACATCGCTATAACAAAACACAGATATCACATCAGGATTATCTTTTAAAATATAATCTGCGCATCTTCCAACAATTACAGCATCTTCTCTTTGTGAAATTTTTTTAATAAAATCACTGGCCATATCATAGATTTGTGTATTTACACTTAATTCTGTAATATTTCGAAGTCCCAAAATACCTCGCGATTCGATAGTAAATAATCCATTTTCATCTTGATTCTGGTCCTTAAAAAAATCTGCACAGACTCCCATGTTTTCTGCGATTTTTTCTAAGATTTGTTTATTGTAATAACTAATATCTAAATATTCAGCCAATTTACGTGCAATTTCTCTTCCATTTGAACCAAATTGCCTAGATATTGTTATGACGACATTCTTTTCCATATCCAATCCCTCTTTTTCTTATATCATACAATAATATGTTAGAATAGTGTAGGGAGGAAGGATATGAAAAAAATTATTTTTTTAGATTTAGACGGAACACTTTGGACGTTTGAACAGATTCCTAGTTCTGCATTGGAAGCGATTGAACTAGCAAGAAAAAATGGTCATAAAATTTATATAAACACAGGAAGAACGCGTTGTGAAGTTCCTCAATTCTTACTTGATTTAAATTTTGACGGATATTGTTTTGGTGCTGGAAGTGAGATTATTATAGATAATAAACAAGTGCTTTTTAAACCTTTAGAAAAAAGAGACACAAAGTTTATTCAACACATTGCCAAAGACACTGGTCATTCTTTAGAAGGAAGTCAAATGACATTTACCAGCGAAAAAAACAGAGAAAGAATGCGTAAATTTCATGTAGACAATCGTATGGGGAATCGTTTCTTGTCTTTCCCTGACATTTCAGAAATTACAGATAAAGATTATGAACAAATCATGAAAATCAGTATTCATTTTGATTCAACCGCACAACGCGAAGAAATCTTAAAACAAATTCCGGAATATTTAACATTCACAAATTTCATGCATTTAGGTGGAGAAATCACACACAAAGAATACAACAAAGCTACTGCTATCCAATTTGTCAAAGACTATTATAATGAAGAGTATGAAACTGTTGCGATTGGTGATTCAGAAAATGATTTAACAATGTTAAATTATGCCGATATTTCTGTTGCGATGGGAAACGGGGTCGATTGTGTAAAAGAAAAAGCCGACTATGTCACAGATAAGATTGACAATGACGGCTTGTATAAAGCATTTAAATATTTAAAGCTTATTTAGAATCAGAAATGATTCTATTTTTTTTACTGTTGTTGTTCCTTCATTACATCTGCGTATTTTCTACGACCTGGATGTAAATTGTCAACATAGTAACGAACTGTTAAAGTTCCAGCAACCTTAGTACGAATCTTAGGTTCTACGATAAAACCATCACCCTCTAACATTGCATCCAACATTGCTTTGCAGCAACTTGCTAAATTTTTTACCCCTGGTTCACATTCATTCATAAACTCTTTGGCATTCACTTCGATGTATAACCACATTTTATCATGAGCTTCTTGTTTCATTTCCTGTAAACGAGCCGCATACTGTTCTTGAGTCCATTTTTCCATAATCCACAACTTCCTTTCTTTACTAAATCATACATCATTCAAATAAATAACTCAAACTTTGACATTTATTTTAGTTTACATTTGTCACTTTTTTAACATTTTAAATCGCATGTATAATGAAAACAAGAGGAATTGTGACTACACAAGCCACACTTGTCATAAATATAGCCTTACTAGCAAGTGTTGCATCTTCGCCATACATAAGTGCATAGACACTCGAATTGCTCGCAACCGGCATGCACATGATCAAGACAAGCGTATTTTCAATCAGTGGATCAATATGAAACAGTGACAATGAAAACATATAAAACAATGGTAACAGAACCATCTTAAATAAAGTAAACCCCCATAGCTTCAAATCCAACAATTCCTTGATATCCATCTTAACTAATCCAGCTCCAATAACCATCATAGAAAGTGGTGTCGTAACATTACCAACATATGTACATGTCTGTCCTAGAATATATGGCAATTTAATATTAAGAATACAAAGAATAAGTGCAACTACAGATGCGATCATTGGTCCATTCATAAATTTCTTAAAGGAAAATCCTCCCTTACGAAATAAACTTTCTCCATATCCATACATCAAACAGTTTAATGGCAACAAAAATAATGCTCCATAAAGCATCGCTTTATCCCCTAGAATTGCTTGAATAGCTGGTAACCCCATAAAACCAGCATTGGTAAATAGAATCATAAATTGCCAAAGGGCTTTATTCTCTTTTATACGTAAGACTTCTACAATAATTTTAGAGACAATGCCTGTGAAAATCACAAATATTGAGAAAATAACAAGTACATTGAACAGTTCATTTCCTGTAAATGGTGATCCATTTTTCACTGAGCTTATAATTAAGCCTGGAATTCCAATTTTTAATAAGATATTGGATGTATATACATTTACTTCATCATTAAAAATATTCTTTTTAGCACCTACAAACCCGACAATCATCAATAATAATAGAATTGTCATTTGTGTTACAATCGTCGTAATATTCATATAATCCCTTCCTTAAAACAAAAGGACAACAACAAGTTGTCCTACTTTCGTATAGATAATAAACTCCTATTTGATGATTGTCAATTTGGATTAACCATCGTTAATTGAACCTTTTGTTTCTCCTGATCAATATTGTATACCCATACCGTAACAATATCTCCTACAGAAACAACATCACTTGGATGTTTCACTCTATTTGAACTCATCTTTGAAATGTGAACCAATCCATCTTCGTGTAACCCAATATCTACAAAAGCCCCGAAGTCAACGACATTACGAACCGTTCCTTCAAGCTTATCATTGATATGAAGATCTTCGATTTCCAAGACATCTTTTCTTAGTAATGGTGCATCATATTTATCACGATAATCTCTTAGTGGAAGACAAATCGCATCTAAAATATCCTTCAATGTATAACTATCTAATCCTGTATCCTTCATTAATTGTTCTGTATCGCAATCAGCAATTACATCCTTTGCCTTTTGTGTTCCCAAATCCGAAGTAGAAAGCCCCAATTCCTTCAATAATACTTTTGTGGCTTTATAAGACTCAGGGTGAATGCTTGTACGATCCAATGGTTCCTTTCCATCTTCAATACGCAAGAATCCAGCTGCTTGTTCAAAAGCTTTTGGACCGATTTTAGGAATCTTTTTAATTTGTGTACGCGATTCAATTTTTCCATTCTCTTCACGATACGACACAATGCTTGTGGCACTCGCATTATTTAATCCCGCAACATTTTTAAGCAATGAAACACTTGCTGTATTGATATTTACACCGACACGGTTAACCACTTTTTCTACTACGAAATCCAAACGCTCTTTTAATCTTGCGGTTGGTAAATCATGTTGATATTGACCAACACCAATCGATTGAGGATCGATTTTAATCAATTCAGAAAGTGGATCCATCAGTCTTCTCGCAATCGAAATTGCACTTCTTTGTTCGACATGTAAATCAGGGAATTCTTCAATTGCTAATTTCGATGCACTATATACGCTGGCTCCTGCTTCAGAAACAATGGTATAGGATACTGGTAAATTAAATTTCTTAATTGTGTTGGCTACAAAAGCTTCACTTTCTCTACTTGCCGTACCATTGCCAATCGCAATTAAATTCACATGATATTCTTTACATAATTGAACTAATTTTTGTTCAGACTCTCTTACTTTCGCATTTGGCTGATGTGGATAAATTACATCTACAGTTAATTTCTTTCCAGATGCATCAATAACAGCCAATTTACATCCGGTTCTAAAGGCAGGGTCAAACCCTAGAATCACTTTATCTTTCATAGGTGGTTGAAGCAATAGTTTTTCTAAGTTCATAGAGAATACATCAATACTTGATTCATGTGCCTTTTCACTTAAGGCTGAACGCACCATTCTTTCAATCGAAGGATAGGCCAATCTTTTTAAACCATCTAATATTGCTGTACGAACATATTCACTTGTACCACTGTTATTAAAACGAATAAATCTTCGGCATACCCAGTTTTCAATATATTCTTCATTAAAAGAAATCGATACATTTAATACTTTTTCTTTTTCCCCACGATCAATCGCCATAACTCGATGTGGTGCTAATGTATTCACTCTTTCTGAATAATCATAATACATCTTATAAACTTTATGATCATCCTCATGATCCTTCTTTTCACTTGTAACAACACGCCCATAATTTGTCATTGAATCCAATATTTTATTACGCACATCCACATCGTCACTTACTTTTTCAGCAATGATATCACGTGCTCCTTGAATGGCAGCTTCACGATCTTTTACATTTTCATTGATGTAGGCATCTAATTCTGTTTCCTTAAAATAACGCGGAAAAGACATGAATGTATCAGCTAATGGCTGTAGACCATTCGCAATCGCAACGCTGGCACGCGTCTTTTTCTTTTGTTTGTAAGGACGATAAATGTCTTCTACTTGTGATAATTTTGTACATGCGTTGACATTCTTTACAATTTCATCATCCAATTTACCTAATGTTTCAATACGTGCCAAGACTTCTTCCTTACGCTTAGCTAAGTTTACTTGATATGCATAATTTTCTTGAATAACACGAATTTGTTCTTCATCCAAACCTTTTGTACGTTCTTTACGATAACGTGCAATAAAAGGAACAGTAGCTCCTTCTTCTAATAATTCCAATGTATTCTTAACTTGCGAAATTGAAATATTCAATTCTTTCGCAATTAAGGAAATTATATTTTCATCCATAATAAAACCTCATTTCAACTCTATTATTATACCAAGAAAACTCTTTAGAATACAGAATTTACCACTTAGCCTTTTATTTTAACCACTTACTTTTCAAGACTATACTTTTAAATATTCATATGAAATAATAAGGCCATGAAAGTAAGACTAGAAATTGATGATTCATTAAATGAAGATGAAATCGTCATACATACAAAAGAATATACTGAGGAATTGAAACAATTACTTTCTAATTTTAAATCAAAGCCGAGTATACAATTCTTTAAACAAGATACAGAGTATTATCTAGATTTAGATGCGATTCTATTCTTTGAAAGTGACAATGGAACGGTATATGCACACACAGTCAATGATATGTTTTCTACAACACAGAAATTGTATGAATTAGAAAATATATTGCCGAATTCCTTTTTAAGAATTTCTAAATCTACAATAGTGAATATTCAAAAAATTTATTCTCTGTCGCATTCTGTATCGAGTCATCTCATTACTTTTCAAAACAGTCATAAACAAGTCTATGTATCGAGAATGTACTACAAAGTATTAAAAGAAAGAAGGAATCATTTATGAAAAGAAATTGGTTTTGGGGCATTATTTGTATTCTAGGTGCCATATTAATTTTTGGGAATCTATTTGGTTTTCTACAATTTACATTCAGTCTATGGAAAATCATTGGAACTCTAATCTGTCTATCTGTTATTATCGATGGAATCAAAGAAAGAAGCTTCTACAGTCCTTTATTTGGGATTGCGATTATTTTCTATTTATTCAGAGAAGATTTAGGTTTTGAAGATATTTCTTTATGGCTTCTATTATTAGCTACTTGGCTATTAGCTTGGGGATTAACTAGTATTTTCCATCCTGAAAAAAGCCATATTAAAGTCAACAAACAAATTGAAATCAATTTTGGTGATGACGATACAGAAAATGTAGAATACTCAACAAATTCTATCATCAATATTACTTCTAATTTTGGTGAAAAAGTTCAATATATTCAAACCAATGATTTACAATATGTGACCATTGATTCAAAGTTTTCAGGATTGAAGCTCTATTTTGATCAGGCTACCATTCAAAATCAAGCTACGATTGAAATCGATGGAAATTTTACAGGTATTGAACTCTATGTACCTAAAGAATGGAATGTACAGAGTCATGTTCGTTCCTTTTTTGGTGGTGTTGATGAAAAAGGACAGCCATCATCTAGTGGCTATCCTACATTAAATATCACAGGTCACATTCATTTTGGTGGAATTGAAATCCATTATATTTAAGAAAGACAATCAACGTCTTTCTTTTTTATATATTAAGATTTTGGTTTCGGAACAGGGAAATGCAATATGTGAAATAGCACTAAAATATCACAAGATATGAATTATCAGGAACGACAAAAAGGACTATTGAAAAATAGCCAACATTTTGTATTCGTCTTTAATTGTTGAATTATTTTTTTACAATCATCTTATGATCACATTCAGGGCAGTGCATCATATAGTTTTCTTCAGATTCATTTGGAAATAATTCATCAATCAACCATCTAGATACTTCTTCTTTGTAACCGCATTTTGTACATTTCATTAATACATCTTTTTCTGATGATCTCTTTCCTTAATTAAATCAAGTGTATGTGAAAAAGAAATTAAAAGTCAAAAAAAGAAGTCATTTTATTGACTTCTTACCAAGCTAATACTTCAATTCCTTTTTCTGTAACTAGAATCGTGTTTTCCCATTGCGCCGATAACTTTCCATCTTTTGTATAAGATGTCCAGCCATTATCTTTATCAATATATAAATCACGCGTTCCTTGATTGATCATAGGCTCGATTGTGAATACCATACCCGGTGCCATAACCATACCTGTATTACGGATTCCTACATGATGTACATATGGATCTTCATGGAAAGCATTACCAACACCATGTCCACAAAAATCAACAACGACACTGTAGCCATTTTTATGTGCATGTTCTTGAATAGCAGCACCAATATCGCCAATGTATCCCCAAGGACGTACAGCTTCTTTACCTATTTCTAGACATTCTTTAGTAACATCGACTAAACGTTTTGCCTCATCACTTACATTTCCAATACAAAACATTCTAGATGCATCCGCAAAGTGTTTATGTACAATGGTAGTACAATCTACATTTATAATATCGCCATCTTTTAATACGACTTTTTCGCTTGGAATACCATGACAAATTTCATTATTAATAGATGTACAAACACTCTTAGGGAATCCTTCATAGCCTAGACATGCAGGAATTCCACCATGACTTGTTGTATAATCATATACTAATTTATCGATATCTTCTGTAGTCATACCCGCACAGATTTTTTCTCCAACTAAATCAAGTACGGCATTATTGATTTTAGCTGCTTTTTTGATCCACTTAATATCTTCTTCCGACTTAATTAAATTATGACTTGGAACTATTTTACCTTGTAGTTTTAATACATTAATTGTATTGTCCCATTCTTCATGACAATGTTTATATTTTTTACCAGAACCACACCAACATGGACTATTCTTACCAATCATTTTGATCCTTCTTTCTATATATTCGTTAGACACAACTTATTATACACGAAAACTACGATTCTTAAAGAAAAAAAGCTTCTGATCAATTCAGAAGCTTCTAAATGCATTATTCACCAAAATAACGTTTTAATAATCCAGCAAATGCCTTACCATGACGAGCTTCATCACGAGCCATTTCGTGTACTGTATCATGAATTGCATCTAAGTTTGCCTTTTTAGCACGAGTTGCTAAATCAACCTTACCTGCAGTAGCTCCATTTTCTGCTTCTACACGCATTTCAAGATTTCTCTTAGTTGAATCTGTAACAACTTCACCTAATAATTCAGCAAATTTTGCAGCATGTTCTGCTTCTTCCCAAGCTGCTTTTTCATAATACAATCCAACTTCTGGATATCCTTCTCTGTGAGCGACTCTAGCCATTGCCAAGTACATACCTACTTCTGAGCATTCACCTTCAAAGTTAGCACGTAAGTCATTTTTAATGTCTTCAGCAACATCTTTTGCGACTCCTACTACGTGTTCAGCAGCCCAAGTCATTTCGTCTTCTACTGGAACAAATTTTTCTTTTGGTTGTTTACAAGTTGGACATTTCCAATCTGCAGGAAGATCAGCGAATTTTACGCCTTCCTTTTCCTCATCATAAATGTGTCCACAAATTAAGCATCTATATTTCATAAATAATCCTCCTCTTGAAATATATTATTTCCTCTTATGCATATACTATCGCATATTCATTTCAATATTTCAAAAGTATTGCTCAAGAAATTTTAAATTATAATTCAATCGTCAACATACGATCTTTTCCTGACATATCCTTATGTACAGTAATCGTTGCAGATTCAAAGTATTCACGAGCTAAATTTGATAAAGCTTCACCTTGATCCCAACCCATTTCAAAGGCAAGAAAGGCTTTTTCATTCAATACAAGATGTGCTTTTTCAAATACATCACGATAGAATTTTAATCCATCATTACCACCAAATAAAGCTACATGTGGTTCATAATCTACAACACTTCGTTCCATCTTTTCTTCACTTGGAATATATGGTGGGTTACAAACTAAAATATCACAATGTAAATCTCGATCAATAAATGGATCTAACATACTACCACAAATGAAATTTACATTTGCGCCTAGCTTCTCATTGTTTTTTTGCGCAACCACTAAGGCTTCTTTAGAAATATCAGATGCGATTACATCCATTCTTGGTTCTTCAAGATTTAAAGTGATTCCAATTGCGCCTGATCCAGTTGCCACATCAAATACATTGACATGTTCTCTGTCTGAAAAATAATCATCAAATTTAGATAACACAAGTCCTACTAACTCTTCTGTTTCGGGTCTAGGAATTAAAACATCTTCATTTACAATAAAATCATAACCATAGAAGCATTCATATCCTAATACATATCCTAGTGGTTCTCCATTTTCCATTAGATGAATACCTTCTAAATAATCCGTCTGAATTTGTTCATCCGCCTCTTCATCCATAGAAATATATAGATTTACATCCTTTTGACGACATAATTCCACCATGTAAAGTTGAGCAGCCTGTTCACCTTGACCAGCTTTGTAAAGACGTTCTTTACCTTCATTGATCAATGAATGATATGTACTCATTATTCTTTTTCTCCAGCAATTTTTGCCTGTTGATCTGCAAGCTGTAATGCAGCCATCAAATCATCTAAACGACCATCCATAATACGATCTAACTGATTCACTGTATATCCAATACGGTGGTCTGTTACACGGTTTTGAGGATAGTTGTATGTACGAATCTTTTCTGCACGATCTCCCGTACCAATCTTTGTACGACGTTCTTTTTCATTCTTTTGATCCAATTCACGTTGTCTTTCTTCATATACACGTGCACGAATTGTCATTAATGCAGTTGCACGGTTTTCATGTTGACTACGACCATCCTGACACTTAACTACAATACCTGTAGGTTTGTGGACAATACGAACCGCTGAATCGGTTTTATTGATGTGCTGTCCTCCAGCTCCACTTGAACGCATTGTTTCGATTTCTAAATCGTTCATATCAATATCGAAATCTTCGGCTTCAACTTCTGGCATACACAACACAGTAGCTGTAGAAGTGTGGATACGACCTTGTGATTCTGTCTTTGGCACACGTTGTACACGGTGAGATCCAGATTCGAACTTCAAAGTTCCATAAGCACCTTCTCCATTGACTTTAAATGAAACTAATGAGAATCCTCCAGCTTCACTATCTTCCGTTTCGATAACTTCTGTTCTCCAGCCTTTTGCCTCAGCATATTTTGAATACATTCTGAATAAGTCTCCGGCAAAGATATTTCCTTCGTCTCCACCAGCGGCTCCACGAATTTCTAGAATCGCATTGTGTGAATCATTAGGATCCTTTGGTACCAAAAGCAATTCTAAACGATCTAAATACTCTTGGATTTTTGGTTCTAACTCTTCCACTTCCATTTGTGCCATTTCACGAATTTCTTTATCTTCTTCTTTAGAAAGGACTTTTGCCTCTTCTAATTCTTCAGTTGCCTTTTTATATTCTTCGTATGTTTCGACAATAGGCGTTAACTCATTTTGTTCACGACCCAATTTTGCCATGGTCTTACGATCTGATACTACATCACTTTGCATCATTAAATCATTGATTTCGCGATAACGTTCAACCATTTTTTCTAAACGCTCATCCATTTTTGCCATAAATATACTTCCTTTCTCCATATTCTTTATATCTTGAGTGTTTTGCCACTTAAAAAACGCTTTATTTTAGCGATATACCCCATCTATTTTAATATAAAGTACACTTATTGTCGATGGAAATTGTCCTATTACGCAATTTTTGAAGATAAGAGTATAATATAAGGTATGAAACAGAAAAGAAAAGTTAAAAAGATTCCATTTACTATGGTCTTAATATTGCTCATTCTCGTATTTGTAGTCATCCCCTTCACCATTTTAAAAATCACTGAAGACGGACAATACTATGTAGAAGATTTAAGTACAAGTGAAGTACAGGCTTCCTATAAACATTATATCTTCGCATCTTTTAAGATGGATACAATAGATTCTAAGTATGTTTGTATAAAAGATGAAAACGGAAAAATCTTACGGCTTCAATCTGGTATCGTTAATTTAAAGACGAAAGACATAACTGAAAATACAGAATACACAACAGATACAGATGAAACTGGATATGTAAATGGCAATTATGGAGCTGATGCTCAATATTTAGGCACAAGCTTTAATGGAAAAGAAGTACACTTCAAAATCAGTGGTGTGCAGGCATGGACAGATATCAACAATGTTGAATTATGCTTTTATAATGATTCCTACACTTTATCTACCTATTCCGTATATAATAGCTCCCTCATTCATACGATTTCGACAGATATTGTACATGGAGGTGTAAATTCTATATCGATTGGTCCTGCTCCCAAATTTCTAAAAAAAGACACCATCTACTATTCATATGATGGACATTATTTCTATTCGAGCTTTAAAGATTTAATAGAAGATAAGAAAATAAATGAAGAGCCTTATTACAATTATTATCAATACGCACCTCATAGAACTACATCGTATTTAAACAATATAGTCTACAATGATTTTTTATCTGAATATGGAATCAACAAAACAGCAGAAACCTATCCTTGTATGGATAATGAATCTGTACTCTATAATCAAGCTAATGTCTTCTTAACAACACAAAAAAATTATTCAATCAATGCTTCCATGATGTTTGCGTTAGCCTTAAATGAAAGTGGGTTTGGACAAAGTCAATATGCGATTGAATACAATAACTTATTTGGACATGCTGCCATAGACGAAAACCCAGACAATGCCAACCTATACAATTCTTTAGCAGATTGTATTCAGCAGCATGCCTATAATTATTTACAAAAAGGTTACTTAAATCCAGAAGATTCTAGATACCACGGCTCTTGGTTTGGAGATAAGGCAAGTGGTATCAATGTCGATTATGCATCTGATCCATACTGGGGAGAAAAAGCGGCTAGTTTCTACTATCGCTTAGATAAAAATAGTATAGATAAAGAAAAGAATCCAATTAGAACAGTTCAACTATCTAAGGATTTAAAAGTTTATGCTCCAAATAAAAAAGATGTTCTTTATTCCTATAAAAAAGGCAATATCATATCTATTCATATATTAAAGGATGAGCATGGATACTATAAAATATCAAGTGAAGCTCCAGTAAAAAAGAATCATTTAGAGATAGATTCTAAATACAAAAATAGCTATGCATATATTAAGAAATCAAATTTTAAATAAACAATCCAACTCCATTTGTGAGTCCAAAAATGGCTAAATTATAGATTAAGAAGAACTTATTAGCAACAGTTATGGCACTGATCGCATTCTCTGAAATTCCCCCAACCATAATCGTATCCGTAATAGCAAATAGATTGACTAATAATTGTTGAATCACAACTGGGATTGCTAAACCAATAAATGATTTATCTTTTTTCATCTGCATCCCCCTCTTTGTTTCTATGAACCAAATATAAGAACTTACTTTTATTTTTCTTGATATCTTATAGATAAGTAGTTAAAGAGGTTTTGCCAACAAAATGTATCAGCAGACCAGGAACACCTTAAATCACTATATGAATTCCTTCTAAAAAAAGCCCATATCAAAATTTTCAGGGCTTTTGTTCTATAATTATATATTCCATATTTTAGCTTTTTTATACCACTAAATCCTTTTTTTAATAATCAAATTGATGATAGTAACGACGATATTCTAAATTATGTTTTGTGTAAACTTCATAGTGTTTTGCTAATCTTTCAGTCATTGAACCTGGTATATTGTAACTGACCCATCTAACTGGTCATCTACAATATACTTCTCCTT
>ERZ779875.174-NODE-174-length-68210-cov-262.149835_pt1 | contig 68210 bp, 63 predicted proteins | sample MGYA00511246_ERZ779875 | MGnify/ENA primary metagenome ERZ779875 (study PRJEB29588, sample SAMEA2155093) | human gut metagenome | biome: human gut; feature: human-associated habitat; material: faeces | place: Denmark | collected 2008/2010 ... | reverse complement strand
TGGCTGGCAGCGTAAAGCCGCTTAGCCGTTATCTCAAATTTTAACGAACCATTGATTTATGTAGATAATGAAAGATTTAAAAAATATAGGTAAAGTCGTAGGGTGTCTGATAGCCTTTTTGCTGTTTTTTTATATTTATTTCTTTAGGTTAAGTCCGAGCAAGGAAGAGATAGAAGAAACAGTCTTGGAAGAATGTGTCCCATTGCAATATGATTTTAAGATTATATCAGGGTATGACAATCGTTACTATAATTTTGAGGGAAAGACAAAAGAGGGAAGAATTGTAAAATTTAAATTACCAAGACATTGGAGTTTACAAGGATTATATTCTGAGGGGGATAGTATCCATAAACTTTCGGGTGAGAAGGAGTTGTATTTAATAAAGCCTGATACGGTTATTAGGCTACCCTTGAAAGTACATGGCGAAGAAATTTAACGCATGGGGGTGTTGGACGAAAAATTAGATTGCTATGAATATGTCAAAAAAGAGATTTCTATTGATATTTAAGGTGGCAAACCTTGTTGTTGGTTTTCTGCTGCTTGTTTTGGTATGGTATGCTTTTTCATCAAAGCAATATTTGGTGGACGATGATGTTGTGGAGTATGCTGTGTCAATGCATTATGATTTTAAAATTATAGATAGTAGTGAAGATAGTTTCTTCAATTTTGATGGTATGACAAGAGAGGGCAAACGGGTAAAGTTCAAAATTCCTAAGGTCTGGAATCTAAAAGGGGCTTATTCTGTGGGAGATAGCATTTTCAAGGTTGCTGGTGATAGTATTCTTCGGGTAGTGAAACCCAATGAAACAATTCTCTTGCAAATGAATGTCAAATGAAGTTGTGGATTTGGAGGATGTCGTGTGTGGTGAAGTTTGTTTTTATGCACATACTATGTTGCGAGCTGTTTTATATGAAGAATGTTTGGAAAAGGTTGGCAGCAGTAAAAATCTTGGAGATACGGAAAATATTAAAATCCGTTTGTTTTCTGAAGGAAACTTCTCTCATCTTACCGTTTCGCACAAGTGGTTTGTTTGGACAATTAATCATAAGTATGTTCATATTGGCGATTTGACAGGAGAATATAAATAAATTATTAATGAGTGTTGCAATTCTTTGCTTAACATCATCTTGTGTGCCTTTCATTTGTTCTTCAAGGCATAGAATATGGTTTAAAAATTGTACAAAGAATACTCTTTTTATTGGATTGTCTTATTATGATGATATAGATAGTGTAACTGAAATTATGGTTCCTGATAAGACAATCTTTAATATATGTCCTTGGTTCTTGTATTATGGATATAAAAAAGTTCTATGTTGTAAAGAATTGTACCAAAGATACATTATTGCTGAATTTGTCGGCAGTAGAGACACTCTCTGATTGGAAATATTGGAATGAGCAACTTCAAGGAATTAATTTGCCAATAGAAAAAGATGAAAGTAAAATGGACTTTTATAAAGCTACTATTGGCACTTTGGTAGTTCCAAATTCAAAGATAGACGTTAGTCCTGACGTATTTCGTCCCAAGGATACGTGCTATATTTACGTTGTAAAGTTAAACATTGCGCAGCATTATCCCATGAAAGAAATCCGTAGACGAAGGCTTTATGATAGGCGAATGGTAACTAAGAAGGACTTCCGCAACCATTTGTTTGAATATAGGACTTCAGGGATAAAGGATAGTCCTCTTGTACATTAAATTTATAATGATATAATGAAAGATTTCAAGAATATATTAAGAGTAATCGGAATATTGGTATTTCTGATGTTATGGTTTTTCTGGGAGTTCCGTTTGTATGAAACTGATGGTGATGTTAAAAAACATATACTGATAGAGGAGATACCTAAGTCTTATAACTTTAAAATTTTATCATGTAAGGAATATAGAGGATTTGAATTCTTAGGAATAAGTAGTCGTGGTGATACTATCCGTGAGCATCTATCTCCATTTTGGGATTTATGTCAAAAATATTCTGTAGGAGATAAAATCGTAAAGTTGAAGGGTACAAAGGAAATCTTATTGATAAAGCAAAATGATACCCTGCGAGTTCGTTTGTATTATAAACGTGAGGAGCTTTAGCCTATATGCTTTAATAATGGATGTAATATTCATGTTCTAATGGAAGAAGTAAAGAATATAGGTATAGTTGTAGGTTGTCTAATAGTTTTTTTTGAAAGAAAAGTCTCAAAGTATCATTTTTGACTTAAAAATATTTGTAACACATTGATTAATAGGCGTATATAATAAATGATACTTTTTGTGTTTTGTTGCAAAAAGTATCATAAAAGTATCATAGAAGTCTCATTTTTAGGCCGATTTTTGGCTTTTTCAGCCTTTTCCCAGTCTTCTGCTTTATCTTTTCCTTATCAGATACTGAACTTTAGCAAGTTCAGAAGTTATAGAAGTTAAAGAAGTTATCACTCCCTACGGTCGTTAGAAGTTATAGCCAACAGCCTTTTGGGTTGAATATCTATCTGTAAAGCATATGGCTTTAACTTCTCTAACTTCTTTAAATTCTTAAACTTCTCCATTGGCGAAAGTTGATGTAGGCATTCTTCCTTACGTTTTCTTTGAATGCTTGTTGGAAATAGAAATAATAGTGCCCAAAATAAATCTAATAATTGGGCATTCGTTGCCCGCCGTATTGGCAGTGTGTGCCCAAGGCTTGTTCTGTTGATGCCCAAGGCTTGTTCTGTCGATGCCCGTCCGTCGGTCCATAAGGGATCATGTGGTGGTACGAACTTCTTTAACTTCCCCATTTGCGAAGTTGAGTTAATGATTGATTATCTTAATAACGTGGAATAAGGCAAAATGCCGCATCGAAAATGATATTTTTCGCTTAAAATGAGACTTTTATGATACTTCTATGATACTTTATGTCATATTTCAAGAGAAGTCTCATTGTTGATAACTGATATTATATCAATTAGTTATACCGATATTGAATATCAAAAATGATACTTTGATACATTTTTATCAAAAAACAAATTAACGTGCATGAACCATATTAATTTAGCCACCCATCTACAGAATCTTATTTATTCAAGGATGAGTATCGCTTATTCTATCCAAGAACACCTGCAGATATCCGGCATAATATAACGGAATATTATACAAAGTGAAAGACTTACCTTTCTGAGTCGTTACTGTATCCGATGTCATCGGACCATTCCAGAGGCGCAATGCCACCTTCTCTTTCGACTCTTCCATAAAAAGATGCAAGGAACGGAGTTTGGCATTGCTTCCTGTCTTCACTTCTATCGGAATCAGATGCGATTTGTATCTAATCAAGAAGTCGATTTCTGCTTGAGAATTCCTGGCTTCACGCACCCAAAACATTCTTTTCTCACCAAACATAAATGTTGAGCCCAACAATTCCTGCCCTACGATATGCTCAGCAATATCACCATTCCAAAGTTCATCGGAATCTTTACTAAATAGTAAATCTTCTTGCATACCTGCAACATAATTCACTAACCCCGTATCAATCCATAATAATTTAGGACTTTTCTTCAAGTCGGGTAAAATAGGGAATGATGCTGAAGTTTGAGGATATACCAACTCCAACAAAAGTGTTTTCTCTAATATTCGGAAAGCATTGCCTGCTTCTGTCGCCTTGAAAGAAGAACTTGTGAATTTGGAAAACTGAATGCGATGTGCTGCAAATGTCCAGCCATAGTTCAAAATGTATCGGATAGCATCTTGCTCCTTGGGTTTACTGGCGTATTTTTCCACATCATCCCTATACCCAGAAAGCAGGGCATTAAACACCTCATTCAGTCTGACAATATCCATATACTTTGCATAATTGGCTACCGCCTCCGGCAAACCTCCCACAATCATATACTTCTTGAACCACTCCATGGCAGAAAGATGCAAAGAAGCTGGCAAGGACATGTTTTCAATACTGTCAGCCATCAGTTTCTGTCCCATGGCACGAAGAAATTCCACGAAAGTACATGGATGCAAAGTCATATATTCTACACGGCCGACAGGGAAAGAGATATGTCGTCCCATCAGACTTTCCAACAAAGAACCAGCAGCTATCACATAAATTTCAGGATGCTTCTCATAGAAGTAGCGCAAGGTTTGCACGGCTTTTGGCTCATTTTGTATCTCATCAATAAAGATCAAGGTACGTTTTCCGAAATCTAATGGTTTGTTGGCCTTGAGATATATTCCAGCCAATAAATCTTCGAAGGAATAGTCTGCAGCAAATAGTTCTGCATATTCCTTTTCCTCCAAGTTCATGTAAATATAGGTATCAAACTCCTTGGCAAACAACTTTACCAATGTAGTCTTACCCACCTGTCGGGCACCTCGCAAGACCAGCGGTTTACGATCTTCTTTTTTCGCCCATTGACGAAGATATTGGATGGCGATTCTTTCAAACATACGTTTATCTTTTAAAACATGCTGCAAAGATACAACTTATTTTCAAAAGTCCAAACGAAAACAAGTAAAAATAAAGCATTTCCAAACCAAAAATACAGTTTTTCAGATACATATCCAAACCAAAACTTTTATTTCGCATTCCATTTCCAAACCAAAAATACTCAATCTCGATGTATATCCAAACCAAAAGTAGATATGTTATCATCTATTTCTTGATAATTTCTAAGAAAATCAATTAGTGCTTGCGTAAAATTCTTGCCGAAAGATTTTGCATCTTCATCTGAACTACACATGAATCCACATTCAAAAACAGCGTATGTTTGGTATTCTCTGTCAATAAGAATAGACACTTGTTCAACATAGAATGGCTGTTCTTTGTTGTAACTTACAATCACCTCCCTACTATCTACATAGGCAAATAGTTTTGGCATATCTATTTTTGGTAAGTTGTGATTTTGAAAAACACCTAAAAATTTCATTGTATTGTGATTTTTATATAAATCGATACAAAGTTAATGAAAATATTTGAAAATTACAATAGTGCAAAACAAAAATATGGTGTAGATTTGGTCGATTCTCTAACAAAGTTAGGATTACCGCCTCAATATCTTCTTTCTGCTTGCAGGTTTATTAAGGATAATGGTGTTACACAAGAATGAATTATTTGTCTCTTCAAGGAATGGAAGAAATACGTGGTGAAATATAACGACACCGATGTAAATAAGTTAACTTACGAAGAATTCTTTAATTTGATTTCCCAAGAGAAGTCAAAGCATTGTGTCCCTAATATTATATTTAGATGAAGTATCTGTTGTTAGTTGATTATCAGTGTTATACGCTCTAAACGGTAGAAAAGTAACTGTGTGGATTCTATATAGATATGAAATTTGACGTATTTAACTTTCGTTTACGCCGATATTACCCCAAAGTGTATGATGTTGGGCGATTAGTAGAATGAGCAATTCTTCTTGGAGAGACAGGCATGATGGAGCTTACTTTGTTCCACACTCTTGAATGGTGTCAACAGGCATTTCGTAACACAGTCATAGACGTTATTCAAGATTCTAAGACAATTGGTGACAATCTTCTTTTGAGGATTCTTACCCATTGTGTGAAGTCTGTCCTGCATATTTTTTGATGTGGCATTCAGCTCTTGTTTTACCTGATTAATGGTTACACTGCGTACCACAGCTTTGCTACACGCTGCATTGAAAGCAACTGCGACTACAAGACAGTAAGCGTACTGCTCGGTCATGCCAACATCACAACAACCCTTAATCTCTATGTTCACCCGAACATGGAACAGAAGAAAAAGTGCATCACCAGGATGTTCAAGTCTCTTTGAAAATAGGGAAGAAAAGTAGCATAGGTTATAAAAGACAAAAGGATGAGGTGACTCCACATCACCCCATCCTCAGCTTACTTGTCTATGTATGATGCGACAAGATAGACAATCGAAATGCAATACTTTGATTTTATGTTTTTTTATAAGTAACTGAGCAACAAAAAGTTGCTCAGCAATTTGCTATGTCAGAAGAGATATACGATCCATCGATATGGATTTGATTTTCACCCACTAAGTATTCCAATGCTTCATCCACGTACTCGGAAGGAAGCAGGATGTTGCGCAGTTCGGTGATGAAGTGCGGTTTGTGGTCGCCAAGCAGCTGGCGTATGGCCTGTTTGGCTTTCTCGAATTCCTGTTTTCTTGTTTTGTTGCTGGTGTATTGTTCCAGGCAGACATCACACTGGTGGCAGTCTTCGCGGCTTGCCTCGCCAAAGTATGCCAGCAACTGTCTGGAACGGCAGATGTAATCTTCCTGTGCATAGTGCAGGATTCCTTCTATTCGCCGTATGTATTGCTCGCGTCTCTGTTCCCATACTTCTTGTGGTATGAGAACCTTCTCGCCATCTATTCTGTCTCTGGTGTATGTGATATAAGGAGTCTTGCGCCTTGGCACGAACTTGACGATATGGCGTGCTGCAAAGTTCTTGAGTACGAAATATACCTGTTCTGTGCTGGTATCAGCCTGATGGGCTATCAGGCTCTCATCGATATATACGAAGTCGGTGAACAGCCCGCCGTAGGTACGCAGCAGAGCCGTCACAATGGCCTCCTCTTTGGGAGAGAGGTTGTCGAGCAAATACAGATCGTTTCTGTTCAGGCAGAACATGAGACGTGCCTTTCCGTCGGGATTGTCCTCGTAGTGTATGTAGCCACTACGTTCCAGAATTCTGAGTGCAGAGTCCACCCTGACAGGAAAAAACTTGTAGATATAGCTGAACTTTTCTATATTGAACTCGAATGTCTTTCCTTTTCCGCTGCCAACGCCTATCTGGAAGAAGTATGCCAGATGCTCGTAAACATCCCTGATCAGGTCTTTTGGCGGGAATGTATCGTCGATACGTTTCCTGAGCTTTCGCTCATCGCTGGGGTCGTAGAGCAATACGGCATAAGCCTTATTGCCGTCTCGACCAGCGCGTCCAGCCTCCTGGAAATATGCTTCCAATGAGTCGGGACAGTCGATATGGATAACCATCCTTACATCAGGTTTGTCGATACCCATACCGAAGGCATTGGTAGCCACGATGACTCTCACCTCGTCCTGTTGCCAGGCTTTTTGGCGCTCATCTTTTACAGATGGCTGGAGTCCTGCATGATAGAAGGTGCTCTTGATGCCATTCTGGTTGAGCAGGGTGGCAATCTCCTTGGTACGTTTCCGGCTTCTGGCATAGACGATGGCAGAGCCTTCTGTGCATCTCAGGATGTGCACCATCTCGTTGATCTTGTCGCCTACGGTGCGTACGATATATGCCAGGTTCTTGCGCTCAAAACTCATTTTGAACACATTCTTCTTCTCGAAATGCAGTTTTTCCTGTATGTCGTTGACAACGTCTGGTGTAGCCGTAGCGGTAAGGGCAAGGATAGGGGTGTTGGGTTTCATATCCCTGATGCTGGCAATATTCAGGTAGGAAGGACGGAAATCGTAGCCCCACTGGCTGATACAATGAGCTTCATCTACAGTGATGAAACTCACCGGTATATGGCGCAGTTTGGTTTGGAAAATCTCGGAGGCGAGTCGTTCGGGTGATACATACAGAATCTTGATACCACCAAAGATACAGTTTTCGAGAATCTGTATCACCTCGCTTCTCGATTTGTCGGCATGGATGGCGGCAGCCTGTATGCCGCGCTCCTTGAGGTGCTGTACCTGGTCTTTCATCAAGGCTATCAGAGGTGTGATGACGATGCACACACCCTCCTGTGCAAGTGCAGGAACCTGAAACGTGATAGACTTTCCTCCACCCGTAGGCATCAAACCCAAAGTATCCTTTCCGGCGGCAATGCTTTCGATGATATCGCGCTGTATGCCACGGAAGTCGGAAAATCCCCAGTAAGTATGTAATATCTCCTGAAATTTATCCATGGGTTGATAGGGTATGAGATCTTGTGTCTATTCAGTTTTCATTGGGGCGTATGTCTTCTATCTGCAGTTGTACCTGATTTTTCTTGAAGACATTCTCCTCGATGGTATATGCTATGTCGAAACTGCGCTTGCTCTTGATGTATCGGGCAGACGCACTCTGTCCAAAGGCAATTCCATTGACCACATTGCTCGACTTGGAGTCTACCAGTTCCAACTTGATGTGTTCCTGCTCGCGTCCCACCACCTTGCTTGTGCCATAGTCGTACACACGATGGGTGCAGAATACTGGCTTCTGGTTGCAGGGACCAAAGGGTGAGAAGCGCTTCAGGTCGTTGTGGAGGTGCTTGGTGATATCCTTAAAGTCGACGACAGCGTCTATGTTCAGGATAGCCTCGGTTTGTTCGGGCGAGATGTGTTCTTCCACATATTTCTGGAAACGGTTTCTGAACTCCTTGACATGTTCCCATTTCAATGTGAGTCCGGCAGCATAGGTGTGTCCGCCAAAATTGACCAACAGGTCGCGGCAACTCTTGATGGCAGAGTAAACGTCAAATCCTGTCACACTGCGGGCAGAACCGGTAGCCATGTCGCCTTCTTTTGTGAGTACCACGGTGGGGCGGAAATAGATTTCGGTCAGTCGTGATGCCACGATGCCTATCACGCCTTTCTTCCATCCTTCGTCGTAGAGGACGATGCTGGAGTTGTGCTTCTGGCTTTCCAGTCTCGACACGATGCCGTTGGCTTCTTCGGTCATCTGCTTGTCGATGTCCTTGCGCTGTTCGTTGTATTCATTGATATGTTTTGCCATGCGCAGGGCTGTGGCAAAATCGCGCTCCACCAAGAGGTCAACACTCAGTTTGCCGTTTTCCATTCGTCCGGAGGCATTGATGCGTGGTCCTATCTTGAAGACGATATCGCTCATGGATATTTCACGTCCGTTGAGTCCGCAGATATCGATGATAGATTTCAGGCCTATGCTGGGATTGGAGTTGAGTAGCTTCAGACCATGGAAAGCCAGGATGCGGTTCTCGTCTACTACCGGTACGATGTCGGCAGCAATGCTGACGGCACAGAAATCGAGTAGGGGAATGAGTCGTGAGAAAGGTATTCCGTTGTCCTTGGCAAAAGCCTGCATGAATTTGAAGCCTACGCCACATCCACAGAGATGCTTGAATGGGAAAGGGTCGTCTGGTTGCTTGGGGTTGAGTATGGCCACGGCCGGTGGCATCACCTCGTCGGGCACGTGGTGATCACAGATAATGAAATCGATGCCAAGAGTCTTGGCATACTCTATTTCCTTGACTGCCTTGATGCCGCAGTCGAGGATAATAATCAGTTTGACACCTGTTTCGTGGGCATAGTCTATTCCCTTCTTGCTTACTCCATACCCCTCGTCGTACCGATCGGGTATGTAGTATTCTATATTGGAATAGAACTGCTGCAGAAACTTGTATACCAAGGCAACAGCCGTGCATCCGTCTACATCGTAGTCTCCATAGACCAAGATGCGTTCCTTCCGTCCCATGGCATCATTCAGTCGGTCGACAGCCACATCCATATCCTTCATCAGGAAGGGATTGATGAGGTCGGCCAGCTGTGGTCTGAAGAATCTCTTTGCAGCCGATTCTGTGGTGATGCCTCGCTGGATAAGAAGCTGACCAAGGATAGGGCTGACATTGAGCTTGTCGCCTAATTCTTTAGCCGTTTTTTGCTGTTCTGGTGTCGGTGCTTCATAATTCCATTTAAAATGCATTTTATTGTTTTTTATTTTCTGGCTGTAAAGTTACGAAAATATTATGACAATAAGAAATGTTTTAGATGAAAATAATAAAATAAGGGGCTGCAAAGTATTTTTGCAGCCCCTTACGGTATGTTTGTTGATTGTTTTTAGATGCCGAGTTTTTTACGGATATCCTTAGGAATGGCATTCTTGTTAACCATGAAATCCATGGTCTTGTAAGCTACGAAAGCCTTGGTCATGTACCAGGTTCCCTTGTAGTCGCCATACTCGCCCCAAGAGTTCTTTACCATATAGTACTCTTTACCGTTCTGATCCTTGGCGATACCATAGATGTGCATGCCGTGGTCGTCGGTAGTCTCCCAGTTGTCGAAAGCATCCTGACGCATCTTCTGTGTAGGAACGATTTCAGGAGCATTCACGCCGAGTGAGTCGAGCTTTTCGTTCTTCTCGCTCTTTGAGAGCTTGAACCAGTGGTCGGCATCGGTGCCAGCCATAGAGCGTACCTTCTTAACATCGTAGGCGATACCTAAGCCCTTGCGTGTGAAACCATCTTCGGTCACGTCGCCACCCCATGCTACAGTGTAACCATTATTAACGGCGTTGTCGATAATCTTGCAGAGGTCTTCCATAGGCACGTTGTAGCTCAAAGGCCAGCGCCAGTTGTCCTGTACCTCAACAGCAAACTTGCTCCACATTGGGTGGTGAGTATAGCTGGTGATGGAAACATAATCGTCAAGATTGATGCCGAGGCTCTTGCAGAAAGTCTCAGGAGTGTACTGCTTGCCTTCGTATGTGAACTTCTCAGGAGTTTCGCCGATATAAGAGTCGATGATGCCCTGCAAGCCGCTCTTCCATGCAGTAGAAATCTTCTTGGCCTTGCTCTTGGCTACAGCCTCTACGTAAGGAGTCATGACGTCGAAGAACTCGCCGAAGTTGGCAAGTGAGTCACCGGTCAATGTGCCTGGTGCAGGCATGGCGTTCTCAGGAACGATGCCATAGTGCTGCAAAGCATAGAGTACATCGTAGGCGCTGCCACCCTCTGAGAAACTAACGTCTCCGTGCATACGGACTGCCATAGTGGCACGATCCATATAAGTCTTGTTGGCTACGTACATCTCACTGAGGTCGTATGTCTTGCCAGTCTTCTTCAGAATCTCGCTCTCAAAGAAACTGAGGGTAGAGTATGCCCAGCACGTACCGCTACGGTTCTGATCCTTGATGCTTGTAATAGGGTTCTGCTTTACCACTGTAAATACAGGCTTGTTCTTAGCGATGGCAGCTGAGTCCTTCGCTGTCTTTGCGCTTGCACCTGTGGCAACCAAAGCCATCATGGCAGCAACAATCAATGTCTTCTTCATTAACTTTTCTCTTTTTAAATTATTAATAATGTTGTATTCTTTCTCTTTAGGTTGGGGCATCTGAGAACTTCTTATTCTTTGCCCATGAACTCCTCCACATCCTTAGGGTGGTAGGGGATTCGGTCTTTACCGATAAATCGGCAGCCATCCTTGGTGATGAGCACATCGTCCTCGATGCGGATTCCTCCGAAGTCCTTGTATGTTTCCAACTTGTCGAAGTTGAGGAACTCTGCGCAGTGCCCCTTTGCCTTCCAGTCGTCGATGAGTGCTGGAATAAAGTATATGCCCGGTTCGTCTGTTACGACAAAGCCTTCCTGCAGGCGTCGTCCCATGCGCAGACAGTTGGTACCAAACTGTTCCAAGTTAGGACGAACCTCCTCGTCGAAGCCTACGTTTATTTGGTCAAGGTTCTCCATGTCGTGTACATCCATACCCATCATGTGACCTAAGCCGTGGGGCAGGAACATGGCATGAGCTCCGGCTCTTACTGCCTCTTCAGTATCGCCCTTGGCAAGTCCCAGTTCCTTCAGTTTATCAAACATCAGTCGGCATACTGCAAAGTGTACGTCTGCATATTTTACGCCAGGCTTGGCCACCTCGAGTGTATAGTCATGACAGGCTTCCACGATAGAGTAAATCTCCAGCTGGCGCTGTGTGAACTTACCGCTTACAGGCATGGTGCGTGTATTGTCAGAACAATAGTTGTTGATGGTTTCTGCACCTGCATCGCAAAGAGCCAAGCGGCCTTCCTGCAGTATGTTCATGGATGGATTGCCATGCATGATTTCACCGTGCTGGGTAAAGATGGTTGGGAAACTGACCATGGCACCATACGAGTTGGCAATGCCGTCGACCTGTCCTGCTACATATTTCTCTGTCAGCCCCGGACGGGTAAGTCGCATGGCTGTGGTGTGCATCTTGTAACCGATGACAGCAGCACGCTCCAGTTCCTCAATCTCTTCTGCCGACTTGGTAGATCTCATCTTCACTACAGCCTGAATGAGAGTAAGCGATGCTTCCTCTTTCTGCTGGTTGGGATGAATGCCGAGCAGATCGAATATCTGCAACTTGATGTCCCATCTGTAAGGAGGGAGGAAATGTATCTTGCGCTTCTTCGACATGGCGTTGTTGCAGATGGTCTTCAGCGACTTCATTGGAGCCGTGTTCTGGATTCCCACTTGTTCAGCCATATCGTGCACACTGTCTACGCTTCCGTACCAAACGATGTCTTCAATGTCTATGTCGTCGCCAATGAGTGTCTCGATGTCATTGTCTACATCTATCACACCAACCAATCCGTCTCGGTTTTGTCCGAAGTAATACAGGAACGAAGAGTCTTGTCGAAAAGGTGCATACCCGTTATTAGGGAAATTGCAAGGCGATTCGTTGTTGCCAAAAATAATGATGACGCCGCTTCCTACCAGTTCTTTCAACTCTTTGCGGCGCTTGATATAAGTATCCTTGCTAAACATATTTTAGAATTTTACTTTAATTTGCTGCAAAGTTAGTAATTATTTCCCTAAAAATGCTTATCTTTGCAATCAAAAGTGTATATTTAGTGTGAATTTATAAAATATTAATAGATTCGGACTACATTTTGTTGCAAAACGGATAAAAAAATAGAAACGGACAGTAGGTTATGAACTTAAGACTTAGTGCAGGTTTGGTGTTGGAAGGCGGCGGTATGCGTGGTGTGTTTACCAGTGGTGTGCTGGATGCCTTTATGAAGTATGATTTGTATTTCCCCTTCACGGTGGCAGTGTCGGCAGGGGCTTGTAACGGTATGTCGTATATGAGCCGTCAGCCACGTCGTGCACGTATTTCCAATATTGATTATTTGGCCCGCTATCAGTATATTGGCCTGCACCATCTGGTGACTCAGGGGTGTATTTTCGACAGGAAACTGCTTTACGACAAGTTTCCCAATCAACTGTTGCCCTTTGATTTTGATACCTACTTCAAGTATGCCGACCGTTTTGAGATGGTTACCACCAACTGTCTGACAGGAAAGGCCATGTATATGTCAGAGAATCATGACCGACAGCGTGCGCTCGACATTGTACGTGCCTCCAGCAGTCTGCCTTTTGTGAGCAAGATAGTATGGGTGGATGGTATCCCGATGCTGGATGGTGGTATAGCCGACAGTATTCCGGTACTGCGTGCCATAGAGAAGGGATATGAGCACAATGTGGTGGTGCTGACGCGCAACAAAGGATGGCGTGATGACGGGAAGGACAGAAAGATACCTTATATATATAAGAACTATCCGCGTCTGCGTGTGGCGTTGAGTCATCGTCATAAGGCATATAATGAGCAGATACAGCTGATAGACGACCTGGAGGCTGCAGGCAAGATAACCTGCATACGTCCTTTGCGGCCGTTGGAAGTGGGACGTATCGAAAAGGATACCGACAAGCTGGAGCGCCTGTACGAAGAAGGCTTCGCTCTGGGCGAAGCCTTCTGTAAGGAGCATCTTTGATATGCTTGTTTTATTTATAGTACTTGCGAAAGTTCTGTTGTTTATACCTCTTCTACATACTTGGGGCTTTCGCCGTACTTGTTGGTTCCTGGTTTTGAATCCAAGCAGCAGAAGACGAATACTACGATACTTAGCAGTCCGCTGATGAAAAACAGGAATGAACCAGCCATAATGTTCATAGAGGTGCTGTTGCTCATGTTTTCAATGATTTCCTGGCTCAGCATGTCAGGAGTTTCTATCAGTTCAAAGATATTGATGTCCATGCTGAGAATGCCATAGATAATGACAACAAGACCAATCATGCTGATAATGAAGGGTATGCCAACAAACCATCCGCTACGACCAGTGTCATGCAAACGGCGGAAAGTCAGTGATAAGGATAAAATGGTAATGACAAGGCTAAGGAGGTTGGATAGGATGACACCTATAACTCCCATGTAGCCAAGTGGAGAGGTGATGAGGTTGAAGATGAATATACCTAATACGGCCCACCAAAACTCTGAGCGGCGTGCTCTGCCTTTGAATGTTACGATTTTCTTGCATGCTGTCGAGCATGCCTTAATAAATCCCATCTGGGGTTTTTCTGCATAATTAGCCATAATAAAATTGGTTTAATAGTTAATAATTTATGTTGATTTTCTCTATTCTTCTCCCAACAGGTCGGGGCGCAGTCGTCTGGTACGCTCCATGGCCTGGTCGAATTCCCATTGTCTTACCTTTGCCTCGTTTCCGCTCAAGAGGATCTCGGGTACTTTCCATCCCTTGTAGTCGGCAGGTCGGGTATAGATGGGTGCAGCGAGGATGTCGTCCTGGAAACAGTCAGACAGTGCACTCTGCTCGTCGCTGATCACACCTGGTATGAGTCGTATCACGGCATCAGATATGATGGCAGCTGCCAGTTCGCCTCCTGTCAGCACATAGTCGCCCACGGAGATCTCTCTGGTGATGAGGTGGTCGCGCACACGCTGGTCGATACCTTTGTAGTGTCCACACAGAATGATGAGATTGCCTTGCATCGACATCTCGTTGGCTATCTTCTGGTTGAAGGTCTCTCCATCAGGCGACACGTAGATGACATCATCGTAGTCGCGTTCAGCCTTCAGGGCAGAGATGCAACGGTCGATAGGTTCACACTGCATCACCATGCCGGCGCTTCCACCGTATGGATAGTCGTCTACACGTTTCCATTTGTCGAGTGTATAGTCTCTCAGGTTGTGCAGATGAATCTCTGCCAGTCCTTTCTTCTGTGCACGGGCCAGGATGGATTCTCCGAAAAATCCCTCCAGCATTTCGGGTAATACTGTAATGATGTCTATTCTCATAATGTCTGCAAAGTTAATCATTCTACAGGAAAGAAGCAAATGTTTGGCAGATTATTTGCCGAAAAAAAGAGGCGCACAAGTATTTTGCTACTTGCACGCCTCTCTCTTTATTTGTTATTTACTCTGTTTTGTCTCTCTTTATGCGCAGTTCAAACCTTTGCCTCTGAGCAATGCCTCGCCATAGTTGTTCATGGCTGACATATAGTTTGCAACGATACACTTTACCAAATTCATAATCTTTGTTTTCATAATTGTTATCCTTTCTTTCTTTTTTGTGTTAATACTGCGGGCTCAATTGTGTGTGAGATTTTACTTGCCCATTTCCATTTTGTTGTTTACATGGATTGCCTGTGCTACCATAGCACCTACAACCAATAAAATCATTACTGTAATCATAGTCTTTTCCTTTCTTTTTAGGAGGCTCCCTTTGAGCCTCGGTTTAACATTATCCTTTAAAACAATCTTACCTTTTCGAGTGCAAAGGTAATGCCATTTTATTGAATATCCGTCACAAAGACATGACAAAGATATGAAAATGTGCGATTTTTTGATACATGTCAAGATGGTGGCACTTTTTGCCATTCAGTGCCATGGTATTTGACTTCTGTCAATATTTTGGGGTGTTTGTTGCCTGTCATGCTTTACAGTGCTTCGTCGTCAGGACGCTGAAAGGCAGCCTTGGCTTTCAGTTTGGGAAGATGTTTCTTCTTTCTGAGCCATGCTGCCTTTCGTGCTTCGTACTGTTCGCGATGACGTTCCAGGAAATTGTCTGCCATGCTTACAATATATTTACTTCTATATTTATATACCTTATTATATATAATGTCTATTCTTTGAACTTGCTGTAGATAACCTTTATCTGTATGGGACTTGTGGGTTTGCCCTCACTGTCGGTGGAGTTGTCACCCCTGAACAGTCGGGTAGTGGAGAGTCCCATGTCGTGGGTTATCTTACTTACATACTGGTAGTTGTCGCGTGTCACGTAGCTGATGCTTACGGGCAGAAGCGCCACTTTGTTCCAGTTGGCTGTTCGCTTAGCCACAGGCACCTTGTACATCTCGGTAATTAGATTGCCGATATTGTTGAAGGTGTAGGCGTTCTTTGGTGTAGAGGTGCTGCTCGAGTTGAAGGCTGCCGTGTAAGAGGTACGGTAGTTGGTAATGTTGCCATGCTCGAAGAAGCTTGTCAGACTATCAACCGGTATCATCAGAATGTTGGCAGGTGTGGCGAATGTGTATTCGTCGTCACTTTCCTGGTTGTTCATTCTTGGGAATGTAACCGAAGCCAAAGCCAAAGTGTCGTTCTCGTGTCCTCGCATGATATCTTCAACAGGAAGTGTGGCTGTGGTGTAGATGCCAGCTGGAGACTTAAGATAGGTGCAGTTGGTTTGGGTCAGCATATTGTTGATGCTGTTCTGGTCGCTCTCTATGTAGTTGGTCTGCAGTACTTCCTGTGTGCTGAAGAAGGGGTAAGAATAGTTTCTCTTCTCAGTACTGTCGCGCAGACCGTCATACGACTTGATGTTCTTCCAGCGCTCCCAACAGAATACCAGCTGCATGATGTTTACCTTGGCTACGTTTCCGATACCCGCCTCATGCTTGATGTAGAAGCCCGGACATACGTTGTGAACAAACTGATAGTTGTTCTTGAAGTATTCAGGATGGTCCTTACGCATGGTCATCAGATAAGCACCATAGTTGTCGTACTGGGTGCCGTCCTTGGCAGTATAGCGCTTGTTGAGGTAAATCTTGAAGTATTTGTTCTTCAGCGTATAGGTGGCAGAAGCCTTGTAGCTGTTAGCTGTGTTGACATATCCCTTGGCTATAGGGTCGAAGTCGGAGTAGTAATTCTGACCTTCCTCCATAGGCTTGCTCATTTCGTAAGCCGTCACCTTCATCGGTGCAAGGGTATCGCCGTACGAACTCTCGTAGTTTACGAGCAGATAGCATGAATCAGCAGTTACCTTTCCTCCCTTGTACACTCCGTTTTCGTATTCTCCACCATGGGCGTAGCGAATATAGTCAAGTGTGTCGAGTTCGAAAGAGGCGAGGGTAGAGAACTGTGCCATGTAGTTGCCTGTGACATAGTTGCCAGTCTCAGGGTCCTTTACCATTCCTATGATGCCGTTGCTGTTGTTGCTGAGCACCGAACCTGTAGCGGCCGATTCTGTTATCACATTGTAGCGTGCGTCGGATATGTTGAGCCCGTCTACTCTGTTGGTGACAGACTGGCCTATAGAGTCTGTTGTGTCATCGCATGATGCCATGAAGAGGGCAGCGATGGCCAGTGTGGTTATCTTAAATAGTTTCATTATCCTTGAAATAATATCTTTGATTTTGTTATTCGTCGGGACAAACCTCGTTGATGAAGTTCTTGTAGGCTTCGGTATAGTCATCACCAGGGAATTTCATCACAGGCTTCTCCTTCTCGGCAGCATACTGAAGCAGTACTTCCGAAACGTTGGCTTCTCCCTCAATGACACCGTCGCTGTAGTCGATAGCCAGTTTGCCCAACTCGGTGAAGTCGAATGGAGTCTTGTATCCTTCGAGCAGTTCCGACTTGGCCTCGCGGAAGTCAACACAGTTAGAGAAGTTGTCGCCCAACTGTCCCTTCAGCTCATTGGTGTAAAGAGCCGAGATGACCTTTGTATTGGCGAAGGAAGGCTCTTCAGCAAAAGCCGTCTTGATGTACAGTGGAGCCACAGCGCTCATCCATCCCTGACAGATGATGACGTCGGGCTGCCAGCGTAGCTTCTTCACAGTCTCGAGCACGCCTCTTGCAAAGAAGATGGCGCGTTCACCATTATCTGTATACTCCTGACCAGTTTCGTCGGTACCCATCTGGCGATTGTTGAAATAGTCGTCGTTATCGATGAAGTATATCTGCTGGCGTGTGACAGGGATAGAGGCCACCTTGATGATCAAAGGGTGGTCTGTATCGTCGATGATAAGATTCATTCCTGACAGGCGAATGACTTCGTGCAACTGGCCGCGGCGCTCGTTGATAGTGCCCCATTTGGGCATGAATGTGCGAATCTCGAAGCCTGCTTCCTGCATCTTCTGAGGTAACTCACGTCCCATTACTGACATGTGGCTTTCTGCCACGTAGGGGTCAATCTCCTGATTGATGAATAATACTTTCTTTGCCATAGTTATAATTTTATTCTTACGAATTAGGTGCAAAGATACAAAAAAAACTTCAAATTAAGCCAACTTTTTGTCGAAAACAAGAAAAAGAACCGCTTTATTGGCATATTTTTATAATATTTCTTTCTTATTTAAGAAAAAAGTTGTTATTTTGCACCCCGAAAACAAATTTAGCAATGAAAGTATTCGATAAGATTGTTGACCTCCAGAATGAACTCTTCGCAGTTCGCAAGGAGGGTAAGGAAATCGGTCTTGTACCAACTATGGGAGCGCTTCATGAGGGTCACGCCTCTCTCGTCAAGCGTAGTGTGAATGAGAATGGCGTGACAGTAGTCTCGGTTTTCCTGAACCCTACTCAGTTTAACGATCAGGGTGACCTGGATCGTTATCCTCGTACACTCGAAGCCGACTGCAAGCTTTTGGAGGCTTGTGGAGCTGATTATGTGTTCGCACCATCAGTCAAGGAGATGTATCCTACACCCGATGAGCGTCATTTCGAGTTTCCACCTGTATCTACAGTCATGGAGGGTGCCCGTCGTCCTGGCCATTTCAATGGTGTGTGCCAGGTGGTAAGCCGCCTGTTCTATATTGTACGTCCTACCCGTGCTTATTTCGGTGAGAAGGACTGGCAGCAGATAGCTGTCATCAAGCAACTCGTGAAGTACATCGGGGCTGATGTACAGATTGTGGAGTGTCCTATTGTCCGTGATGAGGACGGATTGGCAAAGAGTAGCCGCAACACTTTGCTTTCAGCCGATGAGCGTGCTATAGCTCCAGCTATCTACAAGGCTCTGAAGGAGAGTGTGGAATATGCCAAGAGCCATACGGTGAAGGAGACTCACGACAAGGTTGTGGCTGACATCAACGCCATAGAAGGACTGGAAGTAGAGTATTTTGAGATTGTAGACGGTGACAGCCTGCAGGATGTGGATTCATGGGAAGCGAGCGACTACGTAGTGGGTTGTATCACAGTATATTGTGGTAAGACTCCTATCCGTCTCATCGACCATATCAGATATAAAGGATAAACGATTGTTAAACAAACCGATATTATGCAGATAGAAGTATTGAAGGCTAAGCTCCATTGTGTGACGGTGACAGAGGCCAACCTCAACTATATGGGCAGCATCACGATAGATGAAGACCTGATGGATGCCGCAGGGCTGATAGCGGGCGAGAAGGTTCAGATAGTGGACAACAACAATGGTGAGCGTCTCGAGACCTATATTATAAAAGGTGAGCGCGGAAGCGGTTGCATCTGTCTCAATGGTGCCGCAGCCCGTAAGGTGCAGGTGGGTGATACTGTTATCATCATCGCCTATGCGCTGATGGACTTTGAGGAGGCTAAGACCTATGAGCCTACAGTGGTGTTCCCCAAAGAGGGCAACAAACTGTAAACGAAGGAACAAACATATTGGATAAAACGATAAGACACACCGGCCGGGAGAGGTATAAAACACTCTCAGGTCGGTGTGTCTGTGTTTTTCATCACTAACTTTCTTTCTCTTCCTTTCGGTTAGCCCAAAGGAATGAGAAGCATAAACTAAAGAGTATTGCCAACATAGATATTGTCTTTTACTTGGTTTATATTTATATTTACTTTTTCTTTGTTTCTTTACCTTTTTACTTTCCTACTTTTTTACCTTTTTACTTTTTTACCTTTCTATAAGGTACCAAAGGTTCTGCAGGATGATGATTGTCAGAACGAGGAACAGGAACAGGTAAAATCTTTCCCGTCGGAAGAAGTCAGCGAGGGTGAACCGTGCCTTTATGTGCTCGTTCAGATAGTTGCGATAATCTCGTATCATGGCACAACCGATGATGATGCCTGATATGAGTATGGACGCTCCGATGATGAGCAGTACAGACTCTGTTGTTGTTGCTGCATATAGTTCTTTCATGGCACAAAATTAGTATTTTTCGTTGAAACAGGGTGTCGCATTCCTCAACTTTTGTGTCGCATTCCTATCAAAAAGGTGTCGCATTCCTACGAATGCGACACCTTTTTGAGGATTTTTTCATGTTTTTTGTTCGAAAACAGAAATAGTATTTCTTATTCGCTCAACTTTTGCAAAGGGGAAATTTCTATGATTTATCTTCTTTCTATGAATGTATTTCTCGCCAGACGGTAGGAGTGCAACCCTCTTTGGCTTTGAAAACGCGATAGAGATGAGTGCGCGAAGAGAAGCCACATTCTGCCGAAACGATGTCGTTGCTGTAGTCGGGACATTCTGTCATCATCTGCTTGGCTGCATTGAATCGTATCTCGCTGAGCCATATTCTGAAGGTGGATTTCAGGCACTGGTCGAAGTAGATACTCAGTTCGTTTTTCGAGATGTGGAGTGTGTTTGATAGTGTCAGCATATTGGCAGCGCTGTCTTTGTAGCCCATGTTGGCACACCACTTGTCAAGACTTTCCTGGATGAATTTCCTTCTTTCTTCTGGCAGTTGGGGCGTATTGTCGATATCATCCATCTCGTTGTCATTGGACTCTTCTGTCTTTTCTTCTGACTTTGCTTTTTTTCTCTTTGCGTTCGCCTTGATGGCTTCTTCCTGTTCTTCTTCCTTGTCCAACAGTTCTTCGGTAGGAGTGTAGCTGCTGCCGAGTGCCACAAAGCTGAGGTTGAAGAAGAGAAGGGCGAGCAGGCCAAAAGGTCCTGCGATGAACAACAATGTGTTGGAGAGGATAGCGAAAGGCATGATGATGGCAGCCAAAAACAGGATGACCACGCTGGAACGGGCATATCTCACATAGGGGAGCATATCGGATGCCGCCATTGTTTCGAGCATGTTCTTGCGCTTGATCATTTCCTGCACAATCATATAAATGCAGTACACCACATTTCCGAAATAGAGTGCCAGCATGACGTAGAGCCACTTGCCGATGTACAGACCCTGATTGAGGTAGGAACTTAGGGCAAAGATGGCGATAATGGCGATATAGATGACTGAGCATACAAAGTGGAACTTCCTTCTGTTGGCATGGGTTGCCTCTATGTTATAGATACCCATGGAGATGAGGGTGAAGCAGGGGGTATAGATCAGGATGTTGATTATAGCACCCAAGTTGGCGTCTGTCGCCCTGAATCCGAAAAACATCTGCATGAAATATTGCAATGCCAAGCCTATCATGGCGATTAATATCATTCCACGCGAACGCTCGAATCGCTTGTTCTTCCAACTCACGTGAAGATGGGTCATAGCCAAGATGAAAGCGTTGATGAGCATGAAGATTAAACATGCAAATTGAAGTAGGTATAATGGGTTCATAGTTTTTTATTTTTTTACTTTTTCAATGCAAAAGTATAATAAAATTCTCAAAAACGGACTCTTTTCTTTGAAAAAAATGATAAAAAAACAGAAAAACGGGCAGAACCATGAGTTCTGCCCGTTTATGATGAAAAGCTTTTTGCTTCTTAGCCTTTAGAATGTATAATTCTATGTTTCTTGGAATTACTCGATAACTACGAGGGCATCCTCTTCGAGAACAGCCTGACCTGGTTTCACGCAGATGGCGGTTACCTTGCCGTCCTTCTCTGCCTCGATGTTGTTCTGCATCTTCATCGCCTCGAGAACGACAACTGTATCGCCAGCTTTTACTTCCTGACCAACAGCCACCTCGATGCTGGTGATAGTACCTGGCAGAGGAGCCTTTACGGCATTGGCGGTATTCACGTTGGCAGCAGGAGTAGCCTCTGCATCATCCGATGTGGCTGGCTGACCGAGCACTACTTTCTTCTTCTCAGGCTCAGCTTCCTGTTCCATTTCCACCTTGTAAGCTTCGCCGTTCACGTTCACGCTTGCGATGTTTCCCTCTACAGCGTCAATCTGAACCTTATACTCTTTTCCGTCGATTGTATATTTAAACTCTTTCATTTCTGTTACTTTATGGTTTAGCTGTTAAACTCAGGAACTTGGCATTCCACATAGTCTGTCGTGGCTGTATGGTGATGATGCCCGGCTCCTTGTCGTGTACGTTATTGCCCTGATACTCGTAGAGTGCCATGGCAATGGCAGCATAAATATTTTTGTCCATTTAATATAATGTTTAATTATTAATGTTTAATGTTTAATTGTTAGTGCTAAATGTACACAAAGTAAACATTAAGCACTAAACATTAAACATCATCTCATTACATTGGCATACAACCATGCTTCTTGGCAGGCAGGTTCTGACGCTTGGTAGCGAGCTGAGCCAAACCGCGGCAGATGCGGAAACGAGTATTGCGTGGCTCGATGACGTCATCGATATAGCCATACTGAGCTGCCTGATATGGATTAGCAAACTTGTCTGTATACTCCTGCTCCTTCTCTGCCAGGAATGCCTTCACGTCCTCGCCGGCTTCCTTCTTAGCCTTGGCTTCCTTGCCACAGAGAACGGCAACGGCACCGCTGGCACCCATTACGGCAATCTCTGATGATGGCCAAGCGAAGTTCAGGTCGGCACGCAACTGCTTGCAGCCCATCACGATGTGGCTACCACCATAGCTCTTACGCAATGTGATAGTGATCTTTGGCACGGTAGCCTCGCCGTAAGCGTAGAGCAGCTGTGCACCATGAAGGATGACAGCATTGTACTCCTGACCTGTACCTGGCAAGAAGCCTGGTACGTCTACGAGAGATACGATAGGGATATTGAAAGCATCGCAGAAACGTACGAAGCGGGCTGCCTTACGGCTGGCATTCACATCGAGTACGCCAGCGTATGCTGATGGCTGGTTGGCAACGATACCTACACTCTGACCATTGAAGCGGGCGAAACCAGTGATGATGTTCTTGGCAAACTTAGGCTGAACCTCGAAGAACTCGCCGTTGTCGGTTACAGCGCCAATTACCTTATACATATCGTATGCCTGGTTAGGATCCTCTGGGATAATCTCGTTCAGAGAATCGTCCATGCGGTCGATAGGGTCGGTGCACTCTACACGTGGAGCCTCCTCTGTGTTGTTGCTTGGGATGTAAGAGAGCAGGCTCTTGATCATTTCGATAGCCTCTTCCTCTGTCTTGGCAGCGAAGTGGGTTACACCACTCTTAGTAGCGTGAACCGAAGCACCACCGAGGTGCTCTGCATCGATATCCTCACCTGTTACGGTCTTAACCACCTTAGGACCTGTCAGGAACATGTAAGATGTCTGCTCCTTCATGATGATGAAGTCGGTCAAAGCTGGAGAGTAAACGGCACCACCGGCGCAAGGACCCATGATAGCTGAGATCTGTGGGATAACACCTGAAGCAAGGATGTTGCGCTCGAAGATCTCGCCATAGCCGGCGAGTGCGCAGATACCTTCCTGAATACGTGCACCACCTGAGTCGTTCATACAGATAACAGGTGCACCCATGGTCATTGCCATATCCATCACCTTGCATATCTTCTGTGCCATAGTCTCAGAAAGCGAACCACCATTTACGGTGAAGTCCTGAGCATATACATATACCAGGCGGCCAGCGATAGTAGCACTACCAGCAACCACACCGTCGCCAAGATACTGCTTCTTCTCCATACCGAAGTTAGTGCAGCGGTGCAACTTGAACATGTCATACTCCTCGAAGCTGCCGGCATCTACCAGCATTTCGATACGCTCACGAGCTGTATATTTGCCACGTGCATGCTGCTTCTCGATGGCTTTCTCGCCACCGCCAAGACGAGCCTGTTCGCGCTTGGCGATCAGCTCCTTAATCTTTTCTATTTGTTTGCTCATAATTAATTATTATGTATAGTTTTCTTTTCTTTTATAGTGGATGTAGGCGACAGATGCGCACAAATCGGTGGCAAAGATACGAAAAAAACCGCAGATAGCACGCTATCTACGGTTAAATATTTAGAATTCTATTAAAATACGTCCATTTATCTGTCTTCCTGTCAGATAGTTGGGCACGGCATACTGCTGATTGGTCACATCTGTCACCCAGTAGTAGCTGTTCACATTGTCGATTCCGAAGAGGTTGAGACAGTCTACACCCAGCCATATATCTTTGAGGAACGATTTCTTTGTTCGCTTGGTGTTGTCGTAGAGCAGGTAGCTCATACCGATGTCTGCTCTTCGGTATGAGGTGGCCCTGAAGGTGTTGGTCTCCAGTTCGCGGTGAGGAGCCGAGAAAGGCAGTCCGTCGGCGAAGGCCAACTTGAGTGACATGCGCCATCGGTCACTTCCGGGGAAGTAGTCGGTGAAGAAGAGGTTCATGGCGTACCGTTGGTCGGTAGGCAATGGGATAGACTTGCCGCCCAACTTCATCTTGGTATTCATGATGGAAAGGCTGATCCAAGAGTCGGTGCCTGGCACGAACTCGCCGTAGAGTTTGAGGTCGAGTCCGGCTGCATGTCCGCTTGCCTCATTGTTGCCGTAGTAGGTCACCTTCACGTTGTTGACAGAATAGGGCACCAGATTGCTCAATGCCTTGTAGTAGGCTTCTGCCGAGAACTTGAATCGCTGGTTGGCCATGCGGAACCGGTAGTCGTAGCCTGCTATGAAGTGGATGCTTCGCTGGCTCTTTATCTTCTGGTTGAGTGAGGCGATGGTCATTCCGTTGACGGTAGAGGTGTCTCTCAGTTCCTTGAAGAATGGTGCCTGATAGTATAGACCTGCTGCCAGACGGATGGTGGTGTTCTCGCTATAGGCAGGAATGATGCCCAGCGAGATGCGTGGACTGAGGATGGTTTCCTTGTTAAAGCTCCATTGGCTCAGGCGTACACCATAGTTGAGGGTGAAATGCGTATGTCCTCCCTTGCTGGCAAAGCGGTAGGTGTCTTGCAGATATGCCTCTATGCGGTGGGCGTCGAGGGTGTTGCGGGCTTTGAGCGAGTAGATCATCATCAGGTCTTTTCCTGTATGTGGCACGCTGTAGCCGGCGCTGTCGCGCATTTCGTATTCCACAGAGTTCTCCGATATGTGTTCTTTCTTATAGGTGAAGGCTGCTTCCATCTCGTGGTGCTGCGCCTTGTGTCTGAACATCAGCTTGGCACTCAGTACACGGGCTGTCAGATAGTTGCGTGCATGCTCAAAGTAGGTGCCAACACCCAGGTTCTCACTCGTCTCGGTCTGGTCGAGCCAGTACTGGCTCTGAATGTCGTATTTCTCCTGTTCCTTGGTATAGAAGGCACTTCCTATCAGCGACAGGTTGGTCTTCGTACCGAAGTTGCGCGTGATGCCAAGAGTTCCGAAGTAGGTGATGAAGCGGTCTTTCTCGTGTCCGTCAAAATACACCTTGAAACTCTTCACATTCTCCATCGTTCCAAAGGTGGTCTCTCTGTTTTCGGGCTCAAAGTCGTAATGGTTGTCGGATATGTAGCCTATGAGGTCGAGTTTCCATCTCTTGTTGGGAGTATAACTCAGATAGGTCTGGTAGTCGAGGTATTTGGGCTTGTACTCACCCTTGGTTTCCATCGATCCGAGCAGGTATGAGTTGGTCTTGTATCTCACGCTGTTGAGCCACGACAGTTTCTTGGTTCCCAATCCTATATAGGCATCAGCGCCCAGCATACTGGCAGCCAGACTTCCTTCTACAATCTGTTTCTTGCCTGCCTTGGGCTTCAGGGTCTTGTAGGTGATATCGAGGGCCGAGCTCATCTTGTCTCCATATTTGGCAGCATAGCCTCCTGTAGAGAAGCCTATCTTGTCTACCATATAGGGGTTGATGACCGAAAGACCCTCCTGCTGTCCGCTTCGTACCAGGAACGGACGGAACACTTCCACATTATTAATATATACAGAGTTCTCGTCGAAGGCACCGCCTCGCACATTGTATTGTGATGACAGTTCGCTGTGGGTGCTCACACCTGCCTGTTGCTGGATGAGGTTCTCCACAGCATTGCCACTGGCAGAAGGTGCCATCTTGGCATCTTTGGTCTTCAGTTCCTGGGTCTGACTGGTCTGAATCTTCTCGCCTGTCACCTGCACCTCGTCTATCATATTATCTTCGGTATGCAGCACTATCTGCAGGGTCTGTTTTCCCCTTGGACGTCGCAGCACACGGGTCTTTGTCTTATAGCCTATCATCGAGAACTTCACCACCACACTGTCTGCCGACATGAGTTGCATGGAGAATTCACCCTTGAGTGATGTGAAGGCTATCTTGCCTTGCTTGGCTACCGACACAGTAGCCAGTTCCACGGGGTTCATGTCCTGGTCGGTCACTCTTCCTCGGAGCGTAAAACTTTGAGCCACAGCCTGTATGGCGGCGACTGTCATTATCGTGAATATTAGAAAGAAACGTTTCATTATTCATAAAACGCAGAAAAAGACTTTTTATTATGATGCGTGTCTCGTATTTTTTTCGTAATTTTGCAGCCAGATTTCAGAATAGGTATTACAACATTAAGAAATTCGTTATTATTATGTCAACAATTATTTATCCGTCACCTATATTTGGTCCCGTCAACTCCCGTCGTTTAGGAGTATCGTTGGGCATCAACCTCATGCCTTCCGACGGCAAGGTATGTTCTTTCGACTGTCTGTATTGCGAGTGTGGCTTCAATGCCGACTTCCGTCCTCACAAGAAGCGCCCCACACGTGAGGAAGTACGCACAGCCCTTGAGCAGGTACTGGCACAGCGCAAGGCCAACAACGAACCCCTCGACGACATGACTTTTGCTGGTAATGGTGAACCTACAGGGCATCCCGATTTCCTGGGCATCATCAAGGATACCATAGCGCTGCGCGACAAGTATTTTCCCAAGGTGCAGGTGTCGGTACTGAGCAATGCCACCTATATCTATAAGCCTGAGGTGCGGGAGGCTCTTATGTTGGTGGAGAACAACATCCTGAAGCTCGATACCGTGGATATGGACTATATCCGCAAGGTGGACCGTCCGCAGCAGCCTGCTTACGACGTGGAGGATGTCATCCGTTATCTCAAGATGTTTGATGGACATGTTATCATCCAGACCATGTTTATGCATGGCGACGGAACCGACAATGTGAGCGAGTACTATGTGGCACCCTGGTTGGAGGCAGTCAAGGACATCCAGCCAGAAAAGGTAATGGTCTACACCATCGACCGTGAAACTCCCGACAAGTTTTTGGCAAAGGCTACTCACGAAGAACTCGATGCCATCAAGGCACGTGTGGAGGCGTTGGGTATCAAGTGTACAGCCAGCTATTAATCAGCATACATATACGATGAAAGCAAAAAGCAATATTCTGATTATTAGCGATATGTGTGGTTATGGCAAGGTGTCGGCAGCTGTGCAGATGCCCATCCTTTCCTATATGGGTCACGATGTGTTCAATCTGCCCACCATGTTGATTAGCAACACCTTTCCTTATGGCAAGTATGCCGTGATGGAAAGTACTTCGTATATGAAGGACGCCATGCAGAAGTGGGACGAGTTGGGAATTCATTTTGATGCCATCACCACAGGCTTCCTTGCCTCTGAGGAGCAAGCCAAGATGGTGGCGCATTACTGTCGTGAACAGGCAGAGCAGGGGACGGAGATATTTGTGGACCCAGTGATGGGCGACTATGGTCGCCTTTATTCTGGAGCCAACGAGGGTACCGTGCGGTGCATGCGGGAAATGCTGGGTGTGGCTCATCTTTGCTTTCCCAACTATACCGAGGCCTGTCTTTTGGCAGATGTGCCTTATAAGGAGGAGGGAATGACCGAAGCTGAGGCTTATGTCCTTGTCGACAAGTTGCGGGCATTTGGCTCGCAGTCGGTTCTCATCACTACTTGCATTGTCGACCAGCAACATGCCGTGGTGGGCTACAATCACTTTAACAATGAGCATTTTCTGCTTCCTTACGAGGAAATACCGGTACAGTTTCCTGGTACGGGCGATATTTTTTCGAGCATCATTGTAGGAAGGTTGAGAGACGGAGACAGTCTTCGTCATGCCACCCGCACTGCCATGGATATTCTGCGAAACTGGATTGACATCAATAAAGATAATGAGGACAAGAACCGTGGCATTCCCGTAGAGCGCCATCTTTCCGACTTGTAACGTAAACTATTATTCTGTGCAGATAGTTTTTTCTGCTGTGTAGACAGGATAGTGTTGTGATTCGCGCGCTATATATATAATAAGGTGTAGATCTTTCGTTGGGTTCAATACATTATTGAACCCTGCGAAAGTTAGGTGCGTTGCAAAATGCAATCGTTTGCATGGCAAAAAGGGGAAAAATCTTTGGTCATTTGGATTATTTTCTGGTATTTACTATAATTTTGTACCAGCAAATGAAAATAATACCAGATGTCAGGATAAGTACATTCGAATAGTTTTTAGCAGTGTTTTTTAAAGGTAATATAATAAATTAGGTTTTTGATATAATATAGGAACGTTTTTCATAAAGTCAAATAAGCAGAGTAAAGCTTACTTTCACTCTGGCATGACGAGAAAAGGTGCGCTTATGCGACGTTTCGAAAATTTGGTTTGTCGTGAGACAAACCTTTTTTTGTTCTTTCATTAAATACAAATAGATGAAAGGGCATTCTAAGTCAGCTGTGTATGTGTATACTTATACAGTATAATTATGCGATAATTGCTAAAAAATAATTATATAACTATGAAAAAGTCGTCGGTCAACTGGAAAAATAATTTTTCCCAACTGGGTGATTTTTTCAACTCAACTAAGCTAATCGTATTCCTGAATATTTATTCATGAATTTCCCTTGCTGTTGTTGATTATACAGTTGCCTGAAGACAGCGGCGAGTTGCCATCGAAAAAGTTTGATTCTCGGAAAAGTGCATCTTTTCACTCGAGAAAAGTGTTGATAGTGATGAGGGAGGGGGATAAATAAAATAGCCTCGGGATTGCCGAGGCTATTGAGTAGATATGGTTTGTTGTTATTTTGCAGATTCAAATTCGCGGAGGAAGCGGGTGTCGTTCTCAGAGAAGAGACGAAGGTCGCTGACGCGATATTTCAGGTTGGTGATGCGCTCTACACCCATGCCGAAGGCGTAGCCGGTATAGACATTGCTGTCAATGCCGCATGCATCGAGGTCGTGAGGATCTACCATACCGCATCCTAAAATCTCTACCCAACCGGTATGCTTGCAGAAGTTGCATCCCTTACCGCCACAGATGTTGCATGAGATGTCCATCTCGGCACTTGGCTCGGTGAAAGGGAAGTAACTTGGACGTAAACGTATCTTGGTGTCTGCACCGAACATTTCGCGGGCAAAGGTAAGAAGCACCTGCTTCAAGTCGGTAAAACTTACATTCTTGTCAACATACAAGCCTTCTACCTGATGGAAGAAGCAGTGGGCACGGGCACTGATGGCCTCGTTGCGATATACTCGACCTGGGCAAAGTACACGGATAGGAGGCTCGTGAGTTTCCATATAATGAGCCTCGTCGCCAGAGGTATGGCTGCGCAGGAGGATGTTCTTGGTGACATCATTGGGATCGCTCTGCTCGATGAAGAAGGTGTCTTGCATATCGCGGGCAGGATGGTCGGCTGCAAAGTTAAGCATGGTGAACACGTGCTTGTCGTCGTCAACCTCAGGTCCGTGATAGAGCGTGAAGCCCATACGAGAGAAGATGTCTATGATTTGATTCTTGACAATCGTAAGAGGATGGCGGGTTCCCAATGCTACAGGGTAGGCTGTACGGGTCAAATCGATGTCGTCACTTGAGGCTTCTGCCTCTTCGAGCTGCTCCTTCAAACCATTGATCTTGTTTTGGGCAACCTGCTTCAACTCGTTGATCTTAACGCCAATAGCCTTTTTCTGATCGGCAGCCACTGTACGGAAGTCTGCCATAAGGGCATTGATCTCGCCCTTCTTGCTTAGGTACTTGATGCGAAGCTGCTCCACCTCTTCGGCATTCTTTGCTGTCAGTGCGCTGACTTCCTTCAAGAGTCCTTCTATTTTCTCTAATAACATATTTCTAACTTAATTAAGTCTAATTTGTGTGCAAAGATAACATTTTTCGGTTGAAATATGAAATATCTCAAAAGAAATGTGTACTTTTGCATGCAAAAATTTGAGAAAAACAGGTTGGTTTATGAAAAAACTTTCTTTTATTGCCGTCTTCATGGCGGCACTGACCATCATTGGATTTTCTGCAACAGGGTGTTCTGACAAAAAACCGGCTGCTGTTGCAGATTCCGCAAATACTGACACCTTAGTGGCAGACACACAGGCTATGGACTCTACTGAGGCTCTGATAGAGGAAACTCCTATGCCAAAGGCGGCAGATGAGTTGTTTGATGACTTTATCTTTAATTTTGCCGCCAACCGAAAGCTTCAGTTGAAACGTGTACACTTTCCTCTGCCTGTCTACAGACACGACAAGGTAGTGAAGACCATTGACAAGCGTCATTGGAGAATGGAGCTTTTCTTTATGCGACAGGATTACTATACGCTGATATTTGACAACCAGCGTCAGATGAATCTTGTAAAGGACACAACTATCGATCATGTGGTGGTAGAGAAAGTGTTCTTCAGAACGAAGACGGTGCAACAGTTCCTGTTCAATCGTATCAATGGTCAATGGATGATGACTTCGATTAATTACAAGCCGATGTATGCCAATATGAATGCCAGCTTCCTGAAGTTTTATGGATCTTTTGCTTCGGATTCCACCTTCCAGTCGCAGCATCTGCACAATCCTGTGAAGTTTGTTGGTCCTGATCCTGATGATGACTTCAGTACGATGACGGGTGATATCGAACCGGAAACATGGCCTGCCTTTGCTCCCAAGTTGCCTAACGGGATGATATACAACATCATTTACGGACAGAAATATACGGAGAGCAGCCAGAAGATATTTGTTATCAGAGGTATTGCCAATGGAATGGAAACTCAGCTTACTTTCCGTCGTGTGAAGGGCAAGTGGTTGCTGATGAAGCTGAATATGTAGTAGAGAATACACCTCTTTATATATAATAAGGTATATAGAAATGAAAGATATAAGAAATTACAGCTTGTTGGGGCACAACACATTTGGTATTGATGCCTGTTGCCGTCGATTTGTGGAGTATGCCTCTGTAGAAGAGGCTCAGCAGATAGTCGCCTCCTTGAGTGAGGCAGATGAACCTTTGTTGCTCTTGGGCGGTGGCAGCAACCTGTTGCTTACACAGGATTATCCTGGCACCGTGCTTCACTCAGCCATTCTTGGTGTTCGTGTTGTAGCCGAAGAGGGAGACAAGGTGTTCTTGGAATGTGGCAGCGGTGAGGTGTTTGATGATGTGGTGGCTTATGCCGTCAAGCATGGATACCATGGAGCAGAGAATCTTTCGCTTATTCCAGGTGAGGTGGGTGCCAGTGCTGTACAGAATATTGGCGCCTACGGAGCAGAGGCCAAGGATATTATATATAAGGTAGAAGCGGTGGAGGTTGCCACAGGAAAAGTGGTGTGGCTGTCGAACGAAGACTGCGGATATGGTTACCGACAGAGTAGATTCAAGCACGAGTGGCACAACAAGTATCTTATCACGCATGTGGTATATGAGCTTTCGCGTACTTTCGTTCCTTCGCTCGAATATGGCAATATCAATTCCGCTCTGGCAGCCAAAGGTATAGAAAAACCTACAGCAGAAGAGTTGCGCCAGGTGATCATAGAAATACGCCGAGCCAAACTGCCAGATCCTGATGTGCAGGGCAATGCCGGCAGTTTCTTTATGAATCCTATTGTAGGCAAGGGTAAGTATGATGAGTTGGCTGCCCTGTATCCAGGAATGCCTCATTACACCATAGATGCCGAGCATGAGAAGATACCGGCAGGATGGATGATTGACCAGTGTGGCTGGAAAGGTAAGAGCCTTGGACGTGCCGGAGTGCACGACAAACAGGCACTGGTGTTGGTAAACCGTGGCGGAGCTACGGGAGCGGAAGTGGTGACGCTTTGTCGTACGGTACAAAAGGATGTGAAGAACAAGTTCGGTATAGACATCTATCCCGAAGTGAATATATTCTGAAGAATACACAAATAAGATATGTTGAAGGTAACACTGTTAGGAACGGGTACCTCGGGTGGGGTGCCTGCTTTGGGCTGTGAGTGTGACGTGTGTCGCAGTACTGATCCTAAGGACAAGAGGCTGCGGAGCGCTGCCATGATAGAGACAGAGAGCACCCGGCTGCTGATAGATGCCGGTCCGGATATCAGGCAGCAGATGCTCAGAGTGCCTTTCAGAAAAATAGATGGGTTGCTGATTACCCATAAACACTATGACCATGTAGGGGGAATAGACGACCTGCGTCCTTTCTGCAAATATGGTGATATCAATATCTATGGTGACAAGGGCGTGACGAAATCGTTGCCTGTTACTATGCCATATTGTTTTCCTGCCTCTTCTAAAGAACTGTATCCTGGTGCTCCCAAACTGCAGTTGCATACCATTGAGCCCCATCATATATATAAAATAGGTGATATAGAATGGATGCCTGTCAAAGTGATGCACGACAAAATGCCTATCCTCGGATTTCGTTTTGGCAATTTTGCTTATATCACGGATATGAAAACTATACCTGACGAGGAACTGCCTTACCTGAAAGGCTTGGAAGTGCTCGTTGTCAATGCCTTGAGATTCGATAAACCGCATCACAGTCATCAACTGGTGGACGATGCCATCCGCTTTGCGATAAGGATAGGAGCCGAGAAAGTGTACTTTACCCACATGACGCATGATATAGGCTTACATGATGCTGCCAACAAACGGCTGCCGAAAGGTTTCCAGTTTGGTTATGATGGACAGGTAATTGAACTGTAAGGAAGATGCAAGGAAAAAGCGCTAAAAGTGTTAAAAAATGGCTGTTGCCGAGCACGAGAAAAACTTTAACTTTTGTTAGCAGTTTGTAAGTTGTTGATTGTTAGTGAGTTACAAAATAGTTACAAAAAGGACCTAAAAAAAGTCACAAAAAAAAGAACAACGTATTAAAAAAATACTTACCTTTGCATCGTTTTAATAAACAAATGATTGTTTTACAGATTTAAAAAGCAAAGAAAATGAAGAAATTAGTTTTGATGTTCGTAGCTATTGCAGCTATCTCTTTCGCATCTTGCGGTGGTAACACAAAGTCAAATGCAAACTCTGCAGATTCAGTTGATACAACAGCTGTTGATTCAGCTGATACTGTAGCTACAGTTGACTCAGCTGCTACTGATTCAGTTGCAAAGTAATTAAGTATTAGTATACTTAACGAACGAAAAATGAGAGAAACACCGCTGGACCTATGGTCTGGCGGCTTTTTCGTTTATATACACCAAACTTTTTTATGATAGACACAAGTGCATTTCAAGGCAAAAAGGCTGCTTATTATACTTTAGGTTGTAAACTTAACTTTTCGGAAACCTCTACTTTTGGAAAAATGCTCGAAGAGATGGGCGTGATAACTGCCCAAAAGGGAGAGCGTGCAGACATCTGTTTGATCAACACCTGCTCGGTGACAGAAGTTGCCGATCATAAATGCCGTCAGGCTATACACCGTATGGTGCGACAGAATCCTGGCGCTTTTGTTATTGTTACGGGTTGCTATGCGCAGCTTGAATCGGAGAACGTAAGTAAGATAGAAGGTGTTGACCTGGTATTGGGTGCTAATGAGAAGGCGCATCTGTTGCAGTATCTCAGCGATGCCTGGGCACAGAAGTTCGCTTTTGAGTCAGGACTGGAAGAAGTTGGTGTGAATGCGCTGCATGAACATCACAGTGTGAAGACCAAGGACATCAAGACTTTTCAGCCTTCCTGTTCGCGTGGTAACCGTACACGCTATTTTCTGAAGGTGCAGGACGGCTGTAACTATTATTGTACCTATTGTACCATTCCTTTTGCACGAGGCAACTCGCGCAACCCAAGTATTGCTTCGTTGGTTGAGCAGGCTGGGCAGGCTGCAAGCGAAGGAGGAAAGGAAATCGTGATTACTGGTGTCAACATTGGTGACTTCGGACAGACTACCCATGAGTGTTTTCTTGACTTGGTAAAGGCGCTCGACCAGGTGACTGGTATTCAGCGTTATCGTATATCAAGTCTGGAACCAGACTTGTGTGACGACGACTTGATAGCTTATTGTGCTGAGAGCCGTGCCTTCATGCCGCATTTTCATATCCCCTTGCAGAGCGGTAGCGACGAGGTGCTGAAGCTGATGCACCGCCGTTACGACAAGGCTCTCTTTGCCCATAAGGTAAACCTTATCAAGGAGAAGATGCCCGATGCCTTTATTGGTGTGGATGTGATGGTGGGCTGTCGTGGTGAGACTCCAGAGTGTTTTGAGGAATGCTATGAATTCCTGAAGAGTCTGCCTGTCACACAGCTTCATGTGTTCCCATATTCGGAACGACCAGGTACTGCAGCTCTGCGTATCCCTTATGTGGTAAGCGACAAGGAGAAAAAGTTGCGCTCGAAGCGTCTGCTCGAACTGAGTGAAGAGAAAACCCAGGCTTTTTATGCCCAGTATATAGGAACGGAGGCAGAGGTACTCTTTGAGAAAGCGCCACGTGGCAAGGCCATGCATGGCTTTACCAAGAACTATGTACGTGTGGAACTGTCGCCGGCTTTGGCAAAGGAAGAGTATGACAACCAGCTTATCAAGGTTCGTCTGGGAGATTTTAATTATGATAAGACAGCCCTTAAGGCTGAGATCCTTTAGCGATGAACTATTACAACGACTTTGGCTCCTGGATACGTACTCAGTTTCCCTTCAGAGTGCAAAAGATATCTATAGACGCTGGGTTTTCCTGTCCTAACAGGGACGGGAAAATATCCAGTGGCGGTTGTATCTATTGTGACAACCGGACTTTCAACCCAAGCTACTGCAATCGCAAAAAGACAATTACCGAACAGTTGGAAGAAGGCAAGCGCTTCTTTGGCAGGAAATATCCTGATATGAAGTATCTGGCTTACTTCCAAGCTTATACCAACACTTATGCCTCGTTAGAAGAGCTTCGCAGAATGTATGAGGAAGCACTTCGGGTAGAGGATATAGTGGGAATAGTCATCGGGACGCGTCCAGACTGCGTGAGCGAGGAGTTGCTGGATTACTTGGCAGAGCTGAACAAACGCACCTTTGTACTGGTGGAGTATGGCATAGAAACTGCCAATGATGAAACTCTCTTGCGAATTAATCGCGGTCATGACTTTGCCTGCAGCAGAAAGGCGGTGGAGCAGACGCATGTCCGGGGAATATTGACAGGAGGACATATTATTATCGGTCTTCCCGGCGAGGATGCTGAGGAGAGTCTGCGTCAGGCTCCTATTATATCTTCGTTGCCTCTTGACATACTGAAAATACATCAGATGCAGGTTATCAAGGGCACCCGTCTTGCTCAACAGTATGCAGAGCATCCTTTCCATGTATATACGGTAGAAGAGTATATAGAAGTCATAGTGGGGTATATTAAGCTTCTAAGAAAAGATCTGGTGCTCGAACGTTTTGTGAGTCAGTCGCCAGCAGAACTACTGATAGCTCCCAAGTGGGGACTGAAGAACTATGAGTTTACCAACTTGCTCAACAACAGATTGAAGCAGGAAATGGAACGTTTTCGTTAAGTCAAATGATCAGAGTAAAGCTTGCTTTTCCTCTGTCATGACGAGAAAAGGTGCGCATAGGCGAACGTTTATCATTATAAAAACTTAATTATTCGACACAGATAAGCTGTTTGTGCTTAATAATTTGTATCTTTGTCGGTTGATATGGCAAAGGTAGCAATCGTTATATTGAATTGGAACGGACAGAAGATGTTGGCAAAATATCTTTCTGGCGTTGTGGAGTATTCCAGACAGGATGCAGAGGTATGGGTGGCTGACAATAGTTCCACCGATGGCTCTATGCATCTGTTGGAGACACAGTATCCACAGGTGAAGACTATAGTTCTGGAGCAGAACTTTGGTTTTGCGGAAGGTTACAACCAGGCCCTGAAGCAGATAGAGGCTGAGTATTATGTACTGTTGAACAGCGATGTGGAAGTGACACATCATTGGCTAACTCCGCTCATCGAGTTTATGGACAGTCATCCGCAGGTGGCAGCCTGTCAGCCTAAACTGTTGGCAGAATACGATAAGGACAGTTTTGAATATGCTGGTGCCTGTGGTGGCTTTTTGGACAAATATGGTTATCCTTTCTGCAGGGGGCGTATCTTTGAGACTGTGGAGAGGGACAACGGACAGTATGATTACCAGCAGGAAGTGTTGTGGGCTACAGGTGCCTGCATGATGATACGTGCCAAGGACTATTGGGATGCCGGAGCGCTTGACGGTCGTTTCTTCGCACACAATGAAGAGATAGATTTGTGCTGGCGCCTGCGTCTGATGGGGCGCAAGATATACTGCATACCAGAGAGTGAAGTCTATCATGTCGGTGGTGGTACGTTGCCAAAAAGCAATCCTATGAAGACATTCCTTAATTTCAGAAACAATCTGACTATGCTTTACAAGAATCTGGATGACAGGGATCTGCAGCATGTGATGTTCATTAGATGGTTTCTGGACTATCTGGCTGCATTCGAGATGTTGATTCTGAAAAGAAACTTGGGCGACTTCAAAGCTATATTCAAGGCGCGAAGGGCTTTCAAAGTCTGGCGTAAGGATTTTGATGAAGACCGCCAGCGAATACAGTCGGGTAGGGTTGAAGGTGTTGTCCCGCAAGTGTATGAAGGCTCGATATTGTGGCAGTACTATGCCAAGGGGAAAAAAGTCTTCTCGAAATTGAGCTTCTGACATTCCTGTGGCTTGAACTTTCGAAAATCGATAAACAAACTACAAAATAAAATCTAAGATGAAGAAAAAACTATTCATGTTGCTGGCTGCGTTTCTTTGTTTAGGAGCGCAAGCTCAGGCGCCGGTCCATGTGACGGTGACCAATCCTTCAAAAGAGGCACGTAAGGATGTGCCTGTGGTTATTGATATCCGTCAGTGGGGAGATGTCAAAAAGGCTGTAGTAACAGTAGACGGCAAGGAGGTGCCTTCGCAGTTGGATGACATCGACCGTGACTGTGTGAACGATGAGTTATGCTTTCTTGTCGACCTTGACAAGAAGGAAACCAAGGAGGTAAGCGTGCAGTTATTGCAGGAAGGTGACCAGACTGCCTATCCTGCCCGTACCTTTGCCGAACTGGTATTGCCAAGCCGAAATAAAAAACTGGCTAAAAATGCGCAGGATATCTATATGCGCAGTATCTCATTTGACAAGAAGACCAAGGATCCTTACCATTATGTCCACTCCCATGGCGTATGTTTTGAAAGCGAATTGGTAGCCATGCGTGTGTACTTCGACCATCGACAGACTATCGACCTATATGGCAAGGTGAACAAGGGACTGGTGATTCGTGATACGCAGTTCTATCCTTCTGAGGAACAGTTGAAGGGTGGCTCGGGTGATGACTGCCTGTGGGTGGGCAATACCTATGGCTTGGGTGCCCTCCGTGGCTGGGATGGAGAGAACCAAGTATTGCTGACCAATGTAATGTACCAAGAACAGAGAGTTATCTCGGAAGGTCCTGTAAGAGCCATTGTTGAAGTAATAGACAATGGCTGGACACCAGCTCCAGGACTCAAACCTGTCAATGCCACCATACGTTATACCATCTATGCGGGACATCGTGATTTTGATGTCGACGTGTTCTTTAACAAAGATGTGTCGGATTATCAGTTTGCCACAGGATTGATCAATGTGAAAGGTTCCAGCGAATATACTGACGGCAAGGGCTTAAGAGGCTGCTATGGCAGTGACTGGCCAACGGGCAAGGATGACGGCAAGCACAAACTGGAGACAGTGGGCTTGGGTATCTATGTGCCGCAGGCTGCGCTGGTGAAAGAGATGCCTGCCAATAAAGACTGCTACACACAGGTGGTTCGTCCTTCAGGCAACAAGCTGAGTTACAAGCTGGCTTATACCAGCGCCAATGAGACCTATGGCTTCAAGGGTGAGAAAGAGTGGTATCGATGGTTGAAAGACTGGAAGAAAGTGAACGAAGAACCTGTGCAAGTGTATTATAATATACGATAATAACTACACAAAAGGGCAATAATGAGCAAAAATACACTAAAATTGTTCATTATTGTTCTTTTTGTTTAAAAATATTAGTAAAAACACTTTGTTTTTATCACATTTTTTAGTATTTTTGCACACGTAATGTTAATAGATAGCGACAAAGTGAAAAATATTTTTAAATATATGGCATTCATGGCGGTGACGCTTCTTCTTTGTTCGGCTTGCGAACTCAAGTTTAAGCCGAATGAGGAAGCAGAGGCTGCTGTACTTTCCGTACAGCGCTATGATCGTCTGGAAAGTCGTTATCTGACAACAGGAGATTTCTCTGCCTTGCAGCAGATGAATACTGATTATCCGATAGAAACACGTACGTTGATAGAGAAAATGCTTCAGTTGGGCACGATTACTGATGCCAATATCAGCAATCGGTTTCTGATGTTCTATCAGGACTCTACTCTGCAGGCGCTTATTGCCGATGCTGAGGCTGAGTATGCCAATATGGATGATATCAACCAGCAGTTGAAGGAATCGTTTGAACGTCTGAACGCCTGGATGCCAGAGTTGCAGCAGCCTTCTTTCTATGCACAGATAGGAGCGCTCGACCAGAGTATCGTGGTGGGTGAACACTCTGTAGGAATTTCGCTTGACAAGTATATGGGCAGCGAGTATCCGCTATACAAGAAATTTTATACAGCCCAGCAACGGGCTACCATGTCACGAACTTATATTGTTCCGGATTGCCTTACCTTCTATCTGTTGAGCATTTATCCTATGGATGATTTTGATAATCGTTCGCAGCTTGACCGAGACCTTCACATGGGAAAAATCATGTGGGTGGTGAATAAGGCGATGAACAAGGAAGTCTTTACCACAAGTTATGTAAAGACCATCAGCAGTTATCTGAAGCGTAATCCAAAGATAACCGTACGGCAGTTGCTGGAGTGCAAGGATGATTCGCCTATCAAGGCATTGCACAAAGACTGATTATGAAGAAACTTATTATATTTATAGCAACCTTTATGATGGTGTCATCTATACAGGCAGCTGAGAAGTTGGACTTGGAGGATATTACTTCGAGATGTTTTACAGCTTCTTATGTCAGCGGAGTGAATCCGATAGAAGGCACCGACCTGTATGCTTCTATCAGCAACGATGGAAGTCAAATCGTGAGTTATTCGTTTAAAACTGGCAAGCAGGTGACTGTCTTGTTTGATGCCGCAGCATGCAAGGCTCCCTTTGAGTCGGTAGATGGTTACGAACTGAGTCCTGACGGAAAGCGAATGCTCATTCTTACCAAGCGTAAGAGTATTTATCGCCGTTCTTTTACAGCAGAGTATTTCATTTACGACATTGCCAGCAAGTCTTTGCTCAAGTTGTCGGATGGAGAGAACCAGCAGGTGGCTACATGGTCACCAGACTCTCGCCATGTGGCTTTTGTAAGAGAGAACAATCTTTTTATCACAGATGGTAAGAAGGAGGTACAGGTTACAAACGACGGCAAGTTCAATGAAATCATTAATGGTATCCCTGACTGGGTGAACGAAGAAGAGTTTGGTTTTAATAAGGCTTTTGCTTGGAATGCTGACGGAACTGCACTCAGCTGGATTCGTTATGATGAGTCGAAGGTGAAGACTTACTCCCTGCAGTTGTTCTGCGGTCAGAAGCCTGCCTTGAAACAGTATGCCGATTATCCAGGTGAATATTCCTATAAGTATCCAAAGGCTGGTCAGGACAACTCTGTGGTGAGCCTTTGGAGTTATGATGTGAAAGCCGGCAAGACAGTACGCATGAATGTACCTTTGGCTTCGGACGGTTATATTCCTCGCGTAAAGCAGGCTCCTGATGCCAAGAGTATGATAGCCTTTACGATGAACAGACATCAGGACGAACTGAATCTTTATTCTTTCAATCCTTTTACGGGTGAGGCGAAGCTGGTGATTAAAGAGAGTGTGCCCAAGTATGTGAAGGAAGAAGTGGTGGAATGGACTCGTGTAGGCAATAAGTACATCTTACTGCCCAGTGATCGCGACGGCTTTATGCATCTTTATCTGTACGACATTAAGGGGAAGTTGATTCGCCAGGTAGAAAAGGGTGACTATGAGGTGACTGATGTATATGGCATGAATGAGAAAACGGGTGATATCTATTTCCAGTCAAGCATGTTGAGTCCGCACGACAGACAGGTCTATGTGGCACATGCCAACGGCACGACCGAAAGACTTACCGATGCACGTGGAAACAATGCTGCCATATTCTCGGGTGATTATCGTTATTTCTTCAATACTTGGAGCAGTTACAGTCATCCTTTTGTCTTCACCTCGCGTACCAATCGTGGAAAGGTGGTAAGAGTGTTGGAGGACAATAAGGAGTTGCTCGACAAGGTTGCCCAGTATAATTGGGGAAAGCGTGAACCTTTCTCTTTCACCACATCCGAGGGAGTGAAACTGGATGGATGGATGGTGAAACCTGTAGACTTTGATGCCAACAAGAAATATCCCGTTATACAGTTCCAGTATTCTGGTCCGGGTAACCAGCAGGTAAAGGATGCATGGAGTACAGGAAGTATGGGTAATGGAGGAGCCTTCGACTATTATCTGGCCCAGGAAGGATATATTGTCGTTTGTGTAGATGGTCGTGGCACTGGAGGCAGAGGAGCAGCCTTTGAGAAATGTACTTATCTCAGACTGGGTGACTTAGAGGCAAAAGATCAGGTAGAGACAGCTCTTTATTTAGGCGGTCTTCCTTTTGTAGATAAAAACCGCATCGGTATCTGGGGCTGGAGCTTTGGTGGATTCTGCACACTGATGAGTATGAGTGAGGGCCGTCCTGTATTCAAGGCAGGTGTTTCTGTGGCACCTCCCACCAACTGGCGCTATTATGACACGGTGTATACTGAGCGCTATATGCGTACACCTCAGGAGAATGCCGCTGGCTATCTGACCAATCCCATAGAGCGTGTTGACAACTTGCATGGAGCTTTGCTTATGTGTCATGGCATGGCTGATGATAATGTTCATCCACAGAATACATTCGAGTATGCCGAGGCTTTGGTTCAGGCAGACAAGGACTTTAAGGAGATATATTATACCAATCGTAATCATGGCATATATGGAGGCAACAGCCGCAGACATCTCTTGCGCCAGATTGTGAATTGGTTTAACGACAATATGAAATAAAGACGATTAGAGTATGAAAGCTAAGAACGGATTCAATCTTCGTACTGTTTGTGGGGAAAACATTCTCGTGGCAGAAGGCGAGGAGAATATTGATTTCAGCAATATCATCAGCATGAATGAAAGTTCTGCTTACTTGTGGAACAGCATTCAGGGAAAAGACTTTGAGGTGAAAGACCTGGTTGATCTGTTGATAGAAATGTACGAGGTGGATGAGGAAACTGCCACTCGTGATGCTCGGCTGTTGGTAGACCAATGGAAACAGGCTGAGATAATAGAATAAGGTGTAAATTCAGCGTATAAAAGAAGAAGTGAAGGAGTTTAGAAAATAGATTCTTTTCAACTCTTTCACTTATACTACTTGTATTACATGATTCCGAAAAACGGAATCCATATCTTGCGATAAAAGGCCAGCAAATATCTTCGGCAAGGCGACAAGGCTGTCCAGATGGCAGAGTAGATTCTCCATTTCCTGCCGTCAATTCTGTCGAGTGTTTGATGGCTTTTTCTGTAGAATCCTACAGCTATAGCCTTGATGTCTTTCATCTTGCAACTTTCTGTTGTGAGGTTTCCGTCGCCCTTCAGTGTGACGTCCTCGCCCTCAATTTTGATGATGCGATGCAGTACATAGTGGCGAGGACTGATTTCTGCCAATACAGGCTCACCGATATTGTATATCTCGCGTTTGGCAAGCAGGGCTTTGTCGCGCTTGTCTTCCAGGAATGGACGCATGGAAAAGCCCCTGAGCTGCAGGGTGACAGTGTGTCCCTCATTAAGCAACTTAATGATTTCGGGCAGTAGCTGCGCATTAGGAAACTGTATTTCCGTTACTTGTAATGTAGTCTCTTTCATCATATAAAATCTTATACAGAATGGGGTTATGCTTTTCTGATGGCTTGGTTGCATACGATGGCAGCCTCGCGATTGGGAAGGCAGTGCAAGGTGTAGATATCCGACAGCTCAACAAGATGGCTGATGGTATTGCAGATATTGTTGAAAATATCCAGATCCCATTTCATAGAAGAACAAGATGGCAGTATGGATGCAAAGGCTTCTGCTGGTGATAGCTTTTCCACATAGTTCTTTTGTGCGCGGTCTATGCGGGTGATGGCACCGAGTTTTGCTTTTACGTTGCGATAGCATGGTGTCTTTCCGCTCCAGGGACTACCATATATATAAGGTGTACCGTCTATGATTCGTAGGATAGGGTTGTCGTCGTTCATCAAGTCGCACCCCGACAGATAGCGCAGCCACATGCTCACCTGTGTACTCTTTCCCGTTCCGCTCTTGGCAATGAAGGCATAGCCATATCCGTTTTGCCTTACAAGTGATGCATGCAGCAAGAGTGTTTCTATCTTGCTTCCTGCAAAGGCAAAGATGAGCATCAGGGCATTGTTGAGTCCGAATTTTCGCATGTTGTAGTTACCGTTCAGTGCGCATTGGCAGTCGCTGAAGTCTTTATTGGTCAGCAACAGGCAGCAGTTGGCACCTTGTATGTCCTTGATGATGTACTGGTATCCGCCATTGTCGAGTTTATCGACGATGGTGTTTCCATTTCCTGTATCAAAGGCTCTGATGCGTTTGCGTTTTTCCTTTGGGTAGGGGCTCAGGGTATCGTCAACCGAGAGTTGAAAAAAAAGTTCACCCTTCAGATTTTTCTCTCTGAAGGGTTCTAATGATGGGATAAGATGCATGCCGTTGAATGGTGACTCGGCAAAGCAGATCTTGATGTCGAGTTCGGCTATGCTAAAGAAGTTCTCATTTTGCATTACGCTTCTTTTTCTTTTGTTGTTTCAGTGCGTCTTTTGCCTTAATCTTCTTGGCTGGCTTCTGAGCCACTTCTTCGTTGACCTCATAGTCGGGCTTAATACCCGAGAATATGAAACGGTCCATACCGATGATTTTAACCTGATATTTTGGTGCTGCATCCTCTATCATACCGCTTTTGTTTTTGGATTTCTTGGGTTGAGCGGTATAGCTGTTGCGCATTTTGTTATATTTCTTGGTCAGCTTTTTCAGGTTTGTGCTGTAGCTTACCATGCAGGTGGGGTGTTTGTAACCTTCTCCCTCTAAATAGTCGCGCAACTGGTAAGAGTAATCTTCTCTGCTTACCAGGAAGTGGTTCTTGCTGTTGAGCCAGGCAGAGTCTACTGCCTGCACATCGGTGAAGCATACGATAGAATCGTTGAACGATGATGCAAATCCAAAGATATAAATTCGCTTCATCTCGTCTTTGGCCTGCATGCTGACAGCGATAAGCAATGTGGCAGCAATGGCTGCAAATACTGATTTTCTAAGTTTCATTTTCTGTTTCTTCTGTTATGGATATTGCTTACTGGCCTAAGTAGGTCTTCAGCGTTTTACTTTTCGTGTTGTATCTCAGCCTGCGAATTGCCTTCTCCTTAATCTGTCTTACTCTTTCGCGGGTGAGGTTGTATTTGTCTCCAATTTCCTCGAGGGTCATTTCTTGCATGCCGATGCCAAAGAAAGCTTTTATCACTTTCTGCTCTCTGTCGTTGAGAACATCGAGCACTCTTCCTATCTCTGTTCGTAGCGATTCCTGATCGAGTACGTTGTCGGTAGAAGGTGAGTCGGTGTTGGGCAGGAAGTCAAGCAGGCTGTTGTCCTCGCCGTCGGCGAAAGGTGCGTCCATGCTTACATGGTGCGTATTTATCTTCATCGCCTCTGCGATCTTTTCCTCGGGAAGGTCTATGCGGTCGGCCATTTCTTCCACACTGGGCTTGCGCTCGTTTTCCTGCTCAAACTTGTTCAGTTCGCGGGCGATACGATTGACACTTCCCACCTGGTTGAGCGGGAGGCGTACGATGCGGCTTTGCTCTGCTATGGCCTGCAAAATGCTTTGTCTAATCCACCATACAGCATAAGAGATAAACTTGAATCCTCTTGTCTCGTCATATCTTTCGGCTGCTTTTATCAAGCCGAGGTTTCCCTCGTTGATGAGGTCGGGTAAGCTCAGACCCTTGTTCTGATATTGCTTGGCGACGGAAACTACAAATCTAAGGTTGGCCTTCGTCAATCTCTCAAGTGCTTTGCGGTCACCCTTTTTGATTTGTTGAGCCAGTTCCACCTCCTCATCTGCTGTGAGAAGATCCTGGTGCCCAATTTCTTGAAGGTATTTTTCAAGTGATGCACTCTCTCTGTTGGTTATCGACTTTGATATTTTCAGTTGTCTCATGGTTAGCATTATTTTTTGTTCGTAGATGCAAAAATACGCTTTTTTGTCGATATGTGCAAAAAAAATAGCAGATATTTGAGAAAATATCTGCTATTTTTTTATTTATAGAACTGTTTTACTTATTTATTATCATTTCTCAGGCTTGGTCTTGCCCCTCAATAATTGACTTTGTTTTGCTTAGTCTTTCTGAAGAGGCACGGCGAAGTATGACTTCTTGCCTGTAGGCCATACACCCTGAATGTAGAGTACTGGCTCCTTGCTTGTGGATGCACTCTTTACTATCTTCTGCAAGTCATCGAGCGTGGTGATGTTGGTATCATTTACACGCTGGATAATAAGTCCGCGCGAAATTCCGGCATCCTTGAGTGCGCCAGCTCCAACCTTCAATACCTCCAGACCATAGTTGATGCCAAGTTCCTTCTTTTGTGCTTCTGTCACAGGACGGAAGGTTCCACCCAATACATCCAGATCGGCACTCTTGATGACCGAAGTGTTGCCTTGAGCATTTTTGAGTGTGATGCTCTTGGTGTAGCTCTTCTTGTTGTGTAAGTAGGTGATAGAGAGTTTGTCGCCAGGGCGTTTGCTGTTGAGGGCTTCCTGGAGTTCAGCCATCTTGGTCACCTTCTTGCCGTCTATCTTGGTTATGATGTCACCTTCCTTCAAGCCTGCGTCGGCTCCGTTTCCGTCCTCATCCACTTTGGTTACATATACACCTTCATTGGTGCCTAAATCTACTTCTTTGCCATTTTCCTTCTGCGAGTTGATGTAGTTGAGCACATCGCTTCCCTGAATGCTGAGCATCACGCGCTGTACACTGCCATATTTCTTCAGGTCGTCTACTACCTTATTCATTATAGAGGTAGGAATGGCGAAACCATAGCCTGCGTATGAACCTGTCTGCGAGTAGAGCATGGCGTTGATACCTACCAGCTCGCCCTGTGTGTTGACCAGTGCACCGCCTGAGTTTCCTGCATTGATGGCGGCATCAGTCTGTATGAAACTCTCCACACCGTTGGCACCTAACGAGCGAGCCTTTGCAGAGATGATACCTGCTGTGACAGTGTTGTTCAGACCGAAAGGATTGCCTACTGCAATGACCCATTCGCCAACCTTGACGTTGTCGCTGTTGGCAATAGGAAGAGTAGGGAGGTCTTTCGCGTTGACTTTTATCAGGGCAAGGTCTGTACTTTTGTCTGTACCAATGATGCGTGCAGAGAATTCGCGGTTGTCGTTGAGTGTTACCGTCAGTTCGTCAGCTCCTTCTACCACGTGGTTGTTGGTGACGATATATCCGTCGCTGCTGATGATGACACCAGAGCCTGTAGCCTCTCTCTTGGGAGTCTGCACTTTCTGTTTGCGTGTTCCGCCTTGTCCACCGCCAGGGTTGCCAAAGAAACCGAATGGATCGAAGAAATCTCCAAACGGATTGCTCTGAACATCTACTGTCTGTACCTTTGAGTTCTGTACATATTTGATATGGACAACTGCTGGCAGAGCCTTTTCGGCAGCATAGGTTAAATCTACTGGTTGACCAGGAGCGGCCGAAGTCACTGATGGTGCGGCTGCATTGACTTTCATGAATGCGCCTGCTGAGAATGCGAGTGAGCTGATGCAGAGCACAGCCAAAACATATTTGCTTACTTTTCTCATAATGTATAATTTTTTGTTGTTAATTTTAATGTTTGCTTTGTTGGTGTTGCCAACTTTTCATTTCGGTTGCAAATATAGGTGCAAAAAACGAGAAACAGTCAATTATACATGTATTTTTATCCCGTTTTAACATTCTAAATTAACATATTAACGGCTCTTAAACAAGAATGTGCCTAAATTTACAAATATTCAACACTTTGCTTGATATGCATAGTTGTAAATATGGAATTAATATTTTGTAATGTGCAAAAAACTATTAACAAAACAGTCTTGCTAAAGCCCTTTTTGTGTACTGATAAGAGGGCTTATGTTATCCTTATAGGATTGAAATATAGAAAATAAGTAAGAAAAGTCCTTTTCTTTTCAAAAGTTTTTTGTACCTTTGCACTTTAGTAAGATACAGAAAGCAGTGCCCCGGCGTGTCGCTGGTCTTCATGGTAAGACGAGAGGAAAGTCCGGGCAGCACAGAGCATCCCACTTCCGAAAATAGAAGCTATTGGTGACAGTAGGTGTAGGCAGAAGAAAATAACCGCCTTGTTGAGTCTTTAGATGAAAGCAGGGTAAGGGTGAGAAGGTGGTGTAAGAGACCACCAGATGACGGGTGATCGTCATGCTGTGTCGGCTGGGAGCTGTAAGCTCATGTATACCGCAGACAGAGGGTTGCTCGCCCGAGTGTCTTTTATGGCAGCTGCGGAGGGTAGAGTGCTCAAGCCCTGGGGTGACTCAGGGATTAGATAAATGACATGCACCTGCACTTTGTTGCGGGAACAGAACTCGGCTTATAGGGGCACTGCTTTCTTTTTATATATTTATTTTTAATCTCCACTTAATTATTTAAAGTCATGAACATCAGAGAACCAGAAAAGCAAATCCTCAACGATTTTGAGCATAAAGTGACCAATAAAATCAAGTTGTATGGCAATTATCCCGACTTCCCCAAGATGGAAGACTATGGTATCGAGGGTATGGAACTGGATGATTATCTTTTTGACAAGCAAGCTATTCTCGATATGGGAGGAAGCAGTCGCAATAAGCTGACGGTGGGTGGCATTATCACTTTGTTGCCTGTTATCGTTCTTTCGGCTTTTCCCGACAGTGCCTATATTTATGGTAAGATGGGAACTACGGTTTTGGCTATCACTGTCGGCCTGATGTTGGCATTGTGCCTATATGCTGTACTGAAAGCCATTATCCGCTTTCGGCTGGCGCGCCATACCGACCTGAAGTTTGAAACCTACATCAAGGCTGTGTTGTTTTATCAGCCACGACAATAGTCTTGTTGTTGCTTTTAAAAAAAATCCTAACCTCTCACGAAGAGAAGTTAGGATTTTTTTATGTGTATAATTAAATATCTGTCATTTTATTATACGATACCCTGAGCCATCATAGCCTTGGCAACCTTCAGGAAGCCTGCAACGTTGGCACCCTTTACGTAGTTTACGTAACCGTCTGCCTCGGTACCATACTTCACACAGTTGGCGTGAATATCGTTCATGATTTCGTGAAGTTTAGCATCAACCTCCTCACGGCTCCACTTCAGACGCTCAGAGTTCTGACTCATCTCAAGACCTGATACAGCTACACCACCAGCATTGGCAGCCTTACCAGGAGCATAGAGGATCTTGGCATCCTGGAATACCTTGATGGCCTCAGGAGTAGTAGGCATGTTGGCACCCTCGCTCACTGCGAATACGCCGTTGGCAACCAATGCCTTTGCAGCCTCTTCGTTGATTTCGTTCTGAGTAGCAGAAGGAAGAGCGATGTCTGCCTTCTCGAACCAAGGCTTAGCTCCTTCAACATACTTCACGCCATATTTCTCGGCATATTCCTTGATACGGCCACGCTCTACATTCTTCAGTTCCATGATGTAGTCGAGTTTCTCGCGGTCGATACCGTCTGGATCGTAGATGTAACCATCTGAGTCGGAACATGTGACAGGCTTTGCACCCAACTGAAGCAACTTCTCCATAGTGTACTGAGCTACGTTACCAGAACCAGAAACCAAGACAGTTTTGCCCTTGATGTCGATGTTCTTGGTGGCAAGCATGTTGCAGAGGAAATAAACATTACCATAACCTGTTGCCTCAGGACGGATACGGGAACCGCCAAACTCCTGGCCCTTACCAGTCAAGACACCCTGGAACTGGTGAGTCAACTTCTTGTACATACCGAAGAGATAGCCTACCTCACGGCCACCTACACCAATATCACCTGCAGGAACGTCCTCGTCTGGGCCCATGTGGCGATAAAGCTCAGTCATGAAAGCCTGGCAGAAACGCATAACCTCATTGTTGCTCTTGCCGCGAGGTGAGAAATCAGAACCACCCTTGGCTCCACCCATAGGAAGGGTTGTCAGAGAGTTCTTGAATGTCTGCTCGAAAGCCAGGAACTTCAAGATGCTCAGGTTTACTGACTTATGATAGCGAAGACCTCCCTTGTAAGGACCGATGACATTGTTGTGCTGGATTCGGTAACCCATGTTAGTCTGTACATTACCCTTGTCGTCTACCCATGAAACACGGAACTCGATAATGCGGTCTGGAATGCAAAGGCGCTCAATGAGGTTGGCCTTCTCAAACTCAGGATGCTTGTTGTACTCTTCCTCGATAGTACCGAGAACCTGACTAACTGCCTGGATGTATTCAGGCTCATTAGGGAATCTTCTCTGAAGATTCGCAATCACTTCTGATGCTTTCATAATCTATATCTTTTATTGGGTTTAAAAATTTCTATTTTGTTATTTCCGATTGCAAAGTTAAAGAAAAAGTTTGAAAAAAAGAACAAAAAGACAGAAAAAATAAAGAAAAGGTGTAAAAAGGTAAGTTTTTAACAGTTTATAAGAGGCTTTTATTATAGAATTGTGAGCGTACACCTTATTATATATAGGGAAAACAGCCCGATTATACATAGGGAAACAGCCCTGTACCCTCTTCAGCCATGAGTAGTTACTGATGGTGGTAATTACTCAGCATAAGTAGTCAACTATGAATATGACAGAGATAAATGTTTCTTTTAGCCTGTAAAAATCTATGTTCTAAACTATCGAACTTATGTTCTAAAGTATCGAACTTGTGTTCTAAAGTTTCGAACTTATGTTCTAAAGTACCGAACTTATGTTCTAAAGTATCGAACATAGATTTGATTGTGGTTTAACGATTTTAGTTGACCACTCTAAGTATTATTGATAATATGAGTTGACTCGGTTATTACTTATTTATAATTCGCGTAGACTTTCTCAACTTTCGCAAATATGTTCCATACGCCCAGAAGGGGCAGAAGCCCTTAGCCCGTACTTGAAACACTTTGCGAAACTTCAGTTACTTAATTATTAGTCTTATTTACAGTTGACTATTCATGGCTATAGGGGGTGCAAAGTAGTTACTGATAGAGGTAAGTGAAGCTAAAAAAGTAATTGGCAGGATCATCTTAAAACAAAAAAGTATCTTAAGAAACATCTGCATGTAACTTAAGATACTTTTTGTTTTCAACTACAGTTTCTTCTTGCTTCAGGTAGACGAGAAACTGGAGCAGTTGTTATTTTTTGAAGCCGAAAATGCGCTTGATGAATTTCTTGACTACATTTTCTTTCTTCTGAGGATTTACGATAGGCGTAACTTTACGTGTGGTTGATTTTTCAGAAGTCTTCTTCTGGCTGACACCTCTTCCTCTGCCGTTGCTGCCTGGGCGTACATTGCGACGCTTGCCGTTGTTGTCCTGGCTGCCTGGCTTGTTGTCAGTCTGTGCCTGTCTGTTGCGTGACTTGTTTTCTGTCTGATCGCTTGCAGGACGATTATTGCCTTTACGTCGGTTGTTGCGATTTTGCTTATTCTCGTTTTCAGGTTTGCCACCATTGTTCTGCTGCTGGCTGTTGCCCTGCTGCTGGCCATCCTTGGTACGAGGAGCGTTCTTACCCTGTTGTCTGGCGTTGCCCTGTTGTTTCTTGTTGTCTTTGTTCCTGGGCTGGTTGTTGCCTTGCTGGTTGTTGTCTTGCTGGTTGTTGCCTTGCTTGCTGTTTTCCTGTGGGTTGTTGTCTTCTGTACGACGCTGAGCCTTTTCAGGTCGGTTGGCAGTTTTATTGGCAGGTTTGCGTTTGTGTGCAGTCTGTTCACGATCTTTGCGTCGTCTGCTCTTTGCGCTGTTGTTGCCTGCCTTTCTGGGCTTGTTCTGCTTGGTGTATGCAGGTCCTTCGCCGCATCCTTCGGGCAGAGCAACCTTTTCCACTTCTTTTTCCAAGAACTTCTCTATCTGCTGGAAATAGAAGATATCTTCCTCGCTCACAAAGGTGATAGCCACTCCGTCGCGGTCGGCACGTGCAGTACGTCCGATACGGTGCACATAGTCTTCAGTATCGTGAGGCACATCATAGTTGATAACCAATGCGATATCATCGATGTCTATGCCTCGTGCCACGATGTCGGTAGCTACGAGCACATCGATTTGTCCGCTCTTGAATTTGAACATCATATTGTCGCGTTCAGCCTGGTCCAGGTCAGAGTGCATCTCGCCACAGTTGATATGTTTACGCTGCAGTGATCCTGCCACTTGCTTTACCTTCATCTTGCTTCCGCAGAAGATGATGACTCGCTGCAGGTCGCCAGCTTTGAAGATGTCCTTGATGATGTCCATCTTCTGTGTCTCGTAGCATACGTAAGCTTTCTGCTGTATCTTCTCGGCAGGTTTGCTTACTGCGAGTTTGATCTCTACAGGATTCTTGAGCAGAGTCTTTGCCAGTTCTTCTATTTTCTCGGGCATTGTGGCAGAGAACATAATGGTCTGGCAAGTTTTTGGCAATTTAGCTGCGATGGTCTTGATATCCTCCGAGAATCCCATGTCGAGCATGCGGTCTGCCTCATCAAGAATAAAGAAGCTTACCTTGCTGAGGTCTACATTGCCCAAGCTGATATGAGAGATGAGTCGGCCAGGTGTAGCTATCACCACGTCTGCACCCATGCGCAGGCTTTTCAGTTCCTGGTCGTAACGGTTTCCGTCGTTTCCTCCATATACAGCCACGCTGCTTACGCCTTGCAGGTAATATCCGAAGCCCTGCATGGCCTGATCTATCTGTTGTGCCAACTCGCGTGTAGGCGACATGATAACACAGTTGATGGCATCAGAAGGATAACCACCGTCGTCGAGTTTGCTGAGCACTGGCAGCAGATAGGCAGCAGTTTTGCCTGTTCCGGTTTGCGCAACTCCCATTACGTCGTTGCCTTTCAATATCTCTGGAATACATTTTTCCTGTACTGGGGTGCAAGTGTCGAAACGCATATCGTAGAGCGCATCGAGCACGTTGTCATTTAAATCTAATTCGTCGAAATACATATTTCTTATTTTTCTTTTTCCTTTTTTCTTTTTTTGTCATTAATCATTAATACTTACCTCGGTGCGTTGCGGTAGCAGAAGTATGCCACGAATGCGAAGAGGAAGTTGGGCATCCAGGCAGCCAGCATAGGTGGGAAGTTGTCCTGGATGGCGAATGTGGCAGAGATGGTTTGCAGCATGATGTAGCTGAAACTCAGTGCCAGTCCGATGCCGAGCGATGTTCCCATTCCACCTTTGCGCTTGCGCGACGAGAGCGACACACCTATTATGGTAAGGATGAATGAGGCGAATGAGGCTGCAATTCGCTTGTGATATTCCACCTGGTATTGCACCACATTGCCCGAACCTCGGTTGATCTGTTTGGAGATATAATCCTTCAGTGCAGGACTGGTAAATGTTTCCTGCTGTCCCTTGGAGTATACCAGGTCGGTGGGTTCCATCATGATGATGGTGTCTTTCTCGGCTCCGCTGGTGATGTGCTCCTTCAGCCCCTGGAGCTGTCGTACCTTCCAGTTTCTTATTTTCCAGTGGTATTTGGAGTCGGAGATGGTGTCGTACTGCACCTCCATGGCGGTGAGGTGGCTTACCAATTTCTTGTCCTTGAACTTGTCAAGGCAGAAGCCGAAGCCTTTCTTGCTTTGGTTGTCGTAGTGCTGCAGATACGCGATGACGCCTCTGTCCACCTGCAGCTGTACGTTTTCTGCCGATGTGTTCTTGCTCTTCTTCTTGTACTTGATTTCGAAATTCTGTCTTACCACCGTTCCATAGGGAATAACATAGGCAGAGAGGGCATACGACATGGCCGAGAGCATGATGCAGGTAATCATGTAAGGGCGCAACAGCCGCTTGAATGAGATGCCTGATGCCATGATGGCGATAATCTCAGAGTTGCCAGCCATCTTAGATGTAAAGAAGATGACGGCAATGAAGACAAACAGCGCACTGAAGAGGTTGGCGAAGTAAGGCACGAAGTTGAGGTAATAGTCAAAGACGATAGCCCTCAGCGGTGCATGATTCTCGGTGAATTTAGGCAGGTTGTCGTTTACGTCGAACACGATAGCCACCGAGATAATCAGCAGGATAGAGAAGAAGTATGTGCCTACAAACTTCTTGATGATGTACCAGTCCATGCGCTTGATATACCTGAATGGGTTCAGGAACCTGAGTATACGCAGGAAGGCCAACTTCTTTGCGAGCCATTGTGTGAAGTGTATGAGCCCAGCAAAGTGTTGTCCGAACCATCTTTTGGCTTTATAGAGCCTGCGATGTTTTCTTAATTGATGAAATGTCTTCATTTTATGTTTTTGACCTTTTAATAGGTCTTTTTTTTGTTCGACCAGTCTGTCTGTGGTCTTTGCGTTTGTTCTCCCAGCCTGTGGTCTTTATATTCTTTGTCCCAGCTGTTCGATGATCGAATTTTTCCATTGCACGAAGTCTCCCTGCTCGATGTGCTGTCGCGCATCGGTGACGAGTCGCAGATAGAAGGCCAGGTTGTGTATGCTTGCTATCTGCATGGCCAGGAGTTCCTGTGCCTTGAAGAGGTGATGCAGGTAAGCCTTGGTTGTGATACGGTCGATGTCGCATCCGTCAGGGTCTACGGGACTGAAGTCCATTTCCCATTTCTTGTTGCGCATGTTCATCGTTCCGTTGTAGGTGAAGAGCATGGCGTTGCGTCCGTTGCGGGTTGGCATCACACAGTCGAACATGTCCACTCCTCGTTCTATGGCCTCGAGTATGTTCTGTGGTGTACCCACACCCATGAGATAGCGCGGCTTGTCCTTGGGCAGGATTTCGTTCACCACCTCTATCATTTCGTACATCACCTCAGTGGGCTCGCCTACGGCAAGTCCACCGATAGCATTTCCGTCGGCTCCCTTGTCTGCCACATATTTGGCCGCCTCTCTTCTCAGTTCGGGGAAGGTGCAGCCCTGCACGATAGGGAAGAGGCTTTGCTGATATCCGTACAGCGGTTCGGTCTCGTTGAAGCGCTTGAAACAGCGGTCGAGCCAACGCTGTGTCATCTCGAGACTCTTCTTGGCATACTGGAAATCGCTTTGTCCAGGAGGACACTCGTCGAACGCCATCATGATGTCGGCACCAATAATTCGCTCAGTGTCCATCACGTTCTCGGGTGTGAAGATGTGCTTGCTTCCGTCGATGTGAGAGCGGAACTCGCACCCCTCCTCACGCAACTTTCGGATGCCTGTAAGCGAGAACACCTGGAATCCGCCACTGTCTGTCAGGATGGGTCGGTCCCATCCGTTGAAGCCATGCAGTCCGCCTGCGGCCTTGATGACCTCGAGTCCTGGTCGTAGGTATAGGTGGTAGGTGTTGCCTAAGATGATCTGTGCCTTAACCTGTTGGCGCAGTTCCTCGAAGTGCACACCTTTCACTGATCCGACAGTTCCCACTGGCATAAAGATAGGAGTCTTTATCTGTCCGTGGTCGGTGGTGATGATGCCTGTGCGTGCATCACTGGCTTTATCTGTTACTTGTAGTTCGAATTTCATTCTTCTTGTTTATATTGATTTCTCACTCTCCTTTCTTCGCATCCTCGGGAATCGTGAAATCGATGGGATGTTCCACCTTTTCGTCGGTGAGCGCGAAGTGCCATACATCGGCAACATTCTCCACATAGTGGAATTCCACTCCCTTGCGATAGATCTCAGGAATCTCCTCAATGTCTTTCTTATTGTCCTGACAGATCACGATATCGGTAATGCCGGCTCGCTTGGCGGCCAGAATCTTCTCCTTGATGCCACCTACGGGGAGAACTTTTCCACGAAGTGTTATCTCTCCTGTCATGGCTGTGTTCTTTCGTACCTTGCGCTGTGTCAGGGCCGATGCGATACTTGTAGCGATGGTGATACCAGCAGAAGGACCGTCTTTAGGAGTAGCTCCCTCGGGCACATGGATATGGATGTTCCAGTTTTCGAAGATACGATAGTCTATGCCCAAGAGGTCGGCGTGCGCCTTGACATATTCCAGCGCAATGACCGCCGATTCCTTCATCACGTCGCCCAGGTTTCCTGTCAGGGTGAGTTTGGCAGCCTTGCTCTTGCTGAGCGAGGTTTCTATGAAGAGGATTTCTCCTCCTACCGATGTCCATGCCAGTCCTGTTACCACGCCAGCATATTGGTTTCCCTGGTAGATGTCGCGTGTGAAGATAGGCTTGCCCAACAGCTCTTCCACCTCAGCAGGAGTGATGGTAGGCTTCTCCAGTTCGTCGGTATATGCCAGCTTGTATGCCATCTTGCGCAAAGCCTTGTTGATAGCTTTCTCGAGTTGGCGCACTCCGCTTTCGCGTGTATAGTGGTCTATCAGGTCTTCGATGGCTGCTTTGGTAAACTTTATCTTGGGCTCATACTTGTCGAGACCGGTATTCTTCAGTTCGCGTGGCACCAGGTGTCGCTTGGCTATCTCCACCTTCTCCTCGATGATGTATCCGCCCACCTCGATGAGCTCCATACGGTCGAGCAACGGACGTGGAATACTGCTGATATCGTTGGCAGTAGCAATGAAGAGCACCTTCGACAAATCGTAGTCTGTATCGAGATAATTGTCGTGGAAGGCATTGTTCTGTTCTGGGTCGAGCACTTCGAGCAGAGCCGATGCCGGGTTTCCGTTGATGGTGTTCTGTGTCACCTTGTCTATCTCGTCGAGGATGAATACAGGGTTGCTGCTTCCAGCCTTCTGAATGTTCTTGATGATTTGTCCGGGCATGGCTCCTATATAGGTACGGCGGTGTCCTCGTATCTCCGACTCGTCGTGCAGACCGCCCAATGACATACGCACATATTTTCTGCCCATCGCCTCGGCGATGCTCTTTCCAAGACTTGTCTTGCCAACTCCTGGAGGGCCATAGAGGCAGAGGATAGGGCTCTTCAGGTCTCCTCGCAGCGATCTTACAGCCAGGTATTCCAAGATACGTTCCTTAACCTTTTCCATGCCATAGTGCGCTTTGTCGAGAACTTTTTTGGCATGCTTGAGGCTCAGGTTGTCCTGAGTGTATTCATTCCAAGGCAGGTCTACCATGGTCTGCAGGTAGTTGACGAGGATAGAGTAGTCGGGGCTCTGTGGGTTGATGGTTTCGAGCTTGTTCAATTCCTTATTGAACGCCTTGGCTGTAGCCTCGTTCCATTTCTTGTTCTTGGCCTTTTCAGTCAGTTCTTTTCGCTCAGGATTCTTCTCGTCTCCCCCCAGTTCCTCGCGTATGTTCTTGAGTTGCTGCTGCAGGAAGTATTCTCTCTGCTGTTCGTCGAGGTCGAAGCGTGTTTTCTGCTTGATGTCCGACTGTATGCTCAGCAGCTGCAGCTCTTTGTGCTCGGCTTTCAGAGCGATGTAAAGACGGTCGCTGAGGTTGTCTTTCTCCAGCATCTCCATCTTGTCCTCTATGCTGAAAGGCATGTTGCTGCAGATGAAGTTGGCAGCTATCATGGGGTTGGATATGTTGTTGAGGGCATATTCAGCCTCATTGGGCATATCATCGCAGGCATGTATGAAGTTGGTTGTTTCCTGATGCAGTGTGTCCAACAGCGTCTGGAAATGCACGTCTTCCAGGTTGGGCCACTTTTCTGGCAGACTGGTTACCTGTCCTTTGTAGTAAGGACTTGTTGATGTGATCTGTTCGAGTCGGCATCTGCCAAGAGCCTGTACCACGATGGTTATGTTACCTGATTCTACTCCTGGCAGTTCTACTGTTTTTATGAGTTTAGCAAACACACCAGTCTTATAGAGGTTTCCAGATGTGGGGTTTTCTGTAGCCTCATCTTTCTGGCAGAAGATACAGAATACCTTGTCTGGATTTTCGATTAGCTTTTGGGCGAGCTGAACGCTCTGGGGTCTTCCCACGATGATGGGTGCCAGAACGGTAGGAAAGATGACGAGATTGCGTGTGCAGAGAATAGGGTATTCTCCTGATTCTCTTTCTGCCACCAATACAGAAGCATCGCCGTCAAAATCGGCTATCATTTGAAATTGTGTATTTTGTTTTCTGTTCATATTCGTTTTTAGAATTCTTTTTAGGGTGCAAAGGTAGTCATTTTTATTGAATTCAGAGGGGTTGGTATAGATATTTTAATATATTCGTGGCATTTTTTTGTAAAAATGATAAAATAAAACAGACTTGTTTGCGTTTTTCCTGATGTAAGCGAAAGTTGCGTAAATCAGAATAAAAACAAGAAACGGTGGCAGATTTTCAATTCAAACATTTTGGAATCATGCAGGATAAGTGCGGCATGAAGGTAGGCACAGACGGCGTACTCTTGGGAGCGTGGGCTTTGGGAGGCAGCAGGGTGCTGGATATAGGTACGGGGACAGGTCTCGTAGCACTCATGATGGCTCAGCGTTTTCCGCAGTCAGTAGTCGATGCCATCGATATTGACGAGGAGGCTTGCAGGCAGGCTGCCGAGAATGTGGCGGCAAGTCCTTTTGCCGGAAGTGTGCATGTGAGTCATTGTCCGCTGCAGGATTTTCTGTCTTCCCAGCCTTACGATGCCATCGTCAGCAATCCGCCTTTCTTTGTCGACAGTCTGAAGAATCCTGATGTCAAGCGCTCGCTTGCCCGGCACACAGACACACTGCCTTTTGCCGACCTCTTTGCCGGAGCCAGACGTCTGCTTACGGAACATGGTTTCCTGTCGATTGTTGTACCCACAGAAGTGTTTGGCAGGGTGGAGGAAGAGGCTTATTATAAGGGCTTTACACTTGTTCGCAAATGCATGGTGAAGACTGTGGAACGCAAGGCTCCCAAACGGCTTCTTCTTACCTTCTCCCGTAGCCGTATGGGCAACTTTGAGGAGTCTACAGAAGTGCTCCAGTTGCCGGATGGCAGTCGTTCGGAATGGTATTCCCGGTTAACGGAAGAATTTTATATCAAGTAGATTTCAAAGGAGTTTTCAAAGGAGTTTTCAAGGAGTTTTCAAGGGGTTTCAAGGAAGTTAAGAAGTTAAAGAGTTATCGCTCCCTGCGGTCGCTGAGGAGCTAAGACAAATGCTTAAGTGGACTTGAAATTAAACAATCCCTTAAAGGCATTTGTCTTAACTCCTTAACTCCTTAACACCTTAACTTCTTAACTCCTTAACTCCTTCGTCAAGCATCATAAGTTCAGTTTGCTCTGCACGAGTTTGCTCAGCGCCTCCACCTTTCTTCCTTGCTCTCTGATGTCGCTTCTCACGGCATTGAGACCGTTGAAGAAATCGGCAAAGGCCGACTGTATGGCGTTGGGTTTCCGGGCACTCTTGTCGGCAAATGGGTTGACGATAATCTTGATGCCTTTCTCCTCCAAGTGCACATCAATGTCAGCACCCGTCATAACCGGGTCGCCGTCATAATGGATGACACCAGGCTTGGTGCGGGTGATATGCAGCTTTTTGCATCTGAACGACTTAATCTTGGAGTGCTTGTCGAGCGTCTTGTTGAACATATCGAAACTTACCTGCGGAGCCTCCAGTACATCGAAAGGCTCCATGATGACCACGTCCATCAGTCCGTCGCTCATCGATGCCTGTGGAGCGATATAGGCGTTGTTGCCATATTGCGATGCGTTGGCACACGAGATGAGGAAGGCCTTGTATTGCTTTGTTCCCGTCTCGTCCTCGAGGGTGTAGGTTTCAGGCTGATACTTCAGTCCTTCTCTCAGAATGTTCTCAGCATAGCTGATGGGTCCTCGTTTGCCGCTTTCGGCAAACTTCATGCTTACGAAGGCGTCAAATCCCATACCGCAGGTACAGAAGAAAGGATAGCCGTTGATGACCCCATAGTCGAGGTCGTGAATCTCGCATTGGTTGATGATCTCAATACTCTTTTTCAGGTTCATGGGCAGCATGAGGTGACGAGCCAGTCCGTTGCCCGATCCACAAGGCAGAATTCCCAGGGCTGTGTCGGAGTGTACGATGGCTCTTGCCACTTCGTTGACAGTACCGTCACCTCCCACAGCCACCACAATGTCAACATGAGCCTCCTTCGCCTCGGAAGCAATTTCCGATGCGTGTCCGGCTCTTTCCGTAGTTCTTATCTCGTACTCAAAGCGGTCCTTGTCCAGAATGCTATCTATCAGGTTGGGGATGGATGCTTTGCTTGCCGTGCCCGAGATAGGATTCATGATAAAAACGATCTTCTTCTTCATCTAATTAGACAGAATTTTATGAATATTCAGTTGCAAAAGTAATAAAATTAGTATAAAAACGCCTTTTTAGACCCTAAAAAAACACTAAAAATCAACTTTCTTAGAAAAAATCATGATATATTAGTTCTTTTTTGTATCTTTGCACCCTGTAAACTTAGAAATTATAAAAAGTACACCTATTCATAATGGGACAATTACAAGAAAAATACAAGAATTATCGTGAACCTCAGAAGTATATGGCTGCCGGTGTGTACCCATACTTCCGTGAGATCACCAGTAAGCAGATGACGGAAGTTACCGACATCGATGGACATAAGATTTTGATGTTCGGTTCTAATGCTTATCAGGGTTTGACCAACGACCAGCGTGTTATCGATGCAGCCAAGGCTGCTCTCGACAAGTATGGTTCTGGTTGTGCAGGAAGCCGTTTCCTCAATGGAACCCTCGACCTTCACGTACAGCTCGAGAAGGAGTTGGCGGAGTTCATGCACAAGGATGAGTCCCTGTGCTTCTCTACAGGTTTCTCTGTCAACCAGGGCGTGTTGGCTTGTGTGGTAGGCCGCAATGACTATATCATCTGCGACGACCGCGACCACGCCAGTATCGTAGACGGCCGCCGTCTTTCGTTTGCAACCCAGCTGCACTATAAGCACAATGATATGGAGGACCTTGAGCGCGTACTCAAGACCTTGCCTCATGAGGCTATCAAGCTGATCGTTGTCGATGGCGTCTTCTCTATGGAGGGCGACCTGGCCAACTTGCCAGAGATTGTCAAGTTGAAGCACAAGTACAACTGCTCCATCATGGTGGACGAGGCTCATGGCCTGGGTGTGTTTGGCAAGCAGGGACGTGGCGTATGCGATCACTTTGGTCTTACCGACGAGGTCGACCTCATCATGGGTACATTCTCCAAGAGTCTGGCGTCTATCGGTGGTTTCATCGCATCAGACAAGGACACCATCAACTTCCTGCGTCATTCTTGCCGTACTTATATCTTCAGTGCATCCAATACTCCAGCAGCCACAGCAGCAGCCTTGGAGGCTCTTCACATCATTCAGAACGAGCCAGAGCGCTTCGAGCAGTTGTGGGATGTTACCAACTACGCCCTGAAGCGTTTCCGTGAGGAAGGTTTCGAGATTGGCGAGACAGAGAGTCCTATCATTCCTCTCTATGTGCGCGATGCTATGAAGACTTTCGAGGTAACCAAGAAGGCTTACGACCGTGGCGTATTCATCAACCCTGTCATCCCTCCAGCATGTGCTCCTCAGGACACATTGGTACGTTTCGCCCTCATGGCTACTCATACCAAGGAGCAGGTAGAACGCGGTGTGAAAATTCTGAAGGAGGTCTTCGTAGAGGAAGGCGTCATCAAGTAAGCGCTACTTATATTGGAATTACACCTATTTATATTATAGAGAGAGGCAGCCCTTGGAATGAAGGGCTGCCTTTTTGGAAAATAAGTGTTTTGTGACGGTAAAATAATAACGAGATAAGAAAATATGATTTCAGTAGAAGGCTTGAAAGTCGAGTTTGGCGTAAAACCTCTCTTCCACGATGTGAACTTTGTCATCAACGACCGTGACCGCATAGCCCTGGTGGGCAAGAACGGAGCAGGTAAGTCGACGATGCTCAAGATACTTTGTGGTATGCAGAAACCAACAGATGGCGTTGTGGCTGTGCCCAACGAGACAACGATAGGCTATCTGCCACAGGTGATGAAGTTGCAGGACGATACCACCGTGAAGGAGGAAACCCGCAAGGCCTTTGCTCATAACACAGAGATGAAGGCACGTCTCGACAAGATGCAGCAAGAGATGGCCGACCGTACCGACTATGAGAGCGAGTCGTATGCCCAACTGGTAGAGAAGTTTACCCAGGAGCATGAACGCTACATGATGATGGGCGGCGAGAACTATGAGGCAGAGATAGAGCGCACGCTTACAGGTCTGGGCTTCACCCGCGAGGACTTCGACCGTCCTACCCGTGAGTTCTCTGGTGGATGGCGTATGCGTATCGAGTTGGCTAAGATACTGTTGCAGAAACCCGACGTGCTTCTTCTCGACGAGCCTACCAACCATCTCGATATAGAGAGTATACAGTGGTTGGAGCAGTTTCTTGCCCAGAGTGCCAAGGCGGTGGTGCTGGTCAGCCACGACCGTGCCTTTATTAACAATGTGACCAACCGCACCTTAGAGATAACCTGCGGCAGGGTAGAGGACTATCGTGTGAAATACGACGAGTATGTGGTACTTCGTGCAGAGCGCCGCGAACAGCAGTTGCGAGCCTACGAGAACCAGCAGAAGGAGATTGCCGATATCAAGGACTTTATAGAGCGTTTCCGCTACAAGCCCACCAAGGCCGTGCAGGTGCAGAGCCGCATCAAGCAGTTGGAGAAGATCGTGCCCATAGAGGTCGACGAGGTCGACAACAAGCAGATGCACCTCAAGTTTCCACCCTGTCTTCGCAGTGGCGACTATCCCATTATCTGCGACGAGGTGCGCAAGGATTATGGCTCGCATACAGTTTTCGACCACGTCACCCTTACCATCAAGCGCGGTGAGAAAGTGGCTTTTGTCGGCAAGAACGGCGAGGGAAAGTCCACACTTGTGAAGTGTATCATGGGCGAGATTCCGTTTACAGGAACGCTGAAGATAGGCCACAATGTGCAAATAGGCTATTTCGCACAAAACCAGGCACAGCTCTTAGACGAGCGCCTTACCATCTTCCAGACCATAGACAATGTGGCTACGGGTGATATGCGCCTCAAGGTGAACGATCTCTTGGGAGCATTCATGTTTGGCGGCGAGACCTCCGAGAAGTATGTCAAGGTGCTCAGTGGCGGCGAGCGCAGCCGACTGGCAATGATCAAGTTGCTGCTCGAGCCTGTCAACCTCCTGATTCTCGATGAGCCAACCAACCATCTCGACATGCAGTCGAAGGATGTTCTCAAGGAAGCCATCAAGGCCTTCGACGGAACAGCCATCATCGTGAGCCACGACCGTGAGTTCCTCGACGGACTGGTAGACAAGGTGTATGAGTTTGGTGGCGGAAAGGTACGCGAGCATCTGGGCGGTATCTACGACTATCTGCGTGCCCACAATGCCGAGACCATCCAGGCAGCCCTTGCCAAGGGCGAGCCATCCATGGGCGCTTCTTCAGCCAAGCCACAGCAGCAGGACGTATCGCCAGCCGCAACAGACAATGCGTCGTCGAAGAAGCAGAGTTACGCCGAGCACAAGGAACAGCAGAAGAAGATTCGCAAGGCCGAGAAGGCGGTGAAGGACTGCGAGCAGCGTATCGCCACCTTGGAAAAACGCAAGAAGGAGATTGACGATTTGCTGATGAAGCCCGAGAATGCTACCAACATGGAGCTTGTCACAGAGTACACCTCGCTGATGCAGAAACTCGATGAGGAGAACGACAACTGGCTCGTCCTCTCCGAGGAGCTGGAAGAAGTGTCAGGGCAATAAAATCCAGACAAAACAACTATAACCAAATAATTATAACATTATGAACATGAAGATGATTATCCCGATGGTGATGATAGCAGCCATGCCTATGGGTGCAGACGCACAAAACAAGTCGGGACTTGTCATGAGCAATCTTGACAAGACGACAAAGCCTGCCGACGATTTCTATCAGTTTGCCACAGGCGGATGGCAGAAGAACAATCCTTTGCCAGCAGCCTACAGCCGCTATGGAAGCTTCGACCAGTTGCAGGAAAACAACAACAAGCGTATCAACAGCATCTTGGGTGAGCTCCAAAAAAAGAGCTACAAGAAGGGAAGTATCGAGCAGAAACTGTCCGACTTCTACAAGTTGGCGATCGATGTCGACCGCCGCAACAAGGAGGGCATAGCTCCCGTAAAGCCTCTGCTCGACGAGATAGCTGCTGCCCAAACCAAGGCCGACCTGCAGAAGTTGCAGATCAAGTATGCCTGGATGGGACTCGGAGTAAGCTATGGTGCTGGTTTCGGTGCCGACGAGAAGAATGTCAGTCAGAACATCTACAATCTCTCGCAGGGCGGTCTCACCCTTGGCGCCAAGGATTATTACCTCAACAACGATGCCGCCACTGTGGCCATCCGTGAGGCTTACAAGGCATATCTTGGCAAGATGTTCCAGCTCTATGGTTTCTCTGCAGCCGATGCTGTCCAGTATGCACAGGCCATCTTCCTGCACGAAACCAGTCTTGCCTTTGTTTCCAAGAGCCGCACCGAGCTTCGTGACCCACAGGCCAACTACAACAAGATGACTCTCAAGCAGTTCTGTGAAAACTATCCCAACATACCTCTCGAGGCCTTGGCCAATGGCGAGGGCATCAAGAGCGAGTATATGCAGGAACTCATTGTAGGTCAGCCAGCATTCTTTGCAGCCTACGACAAGCTTTCGGCAGCCGAGAACGCCTCTGTCCTGAAGGCGCTGATGCTCTGGAGTGTCATCCGCAGCTCTTCCGCTTACCTGACCGATGAGATTCGCGAGGCCAACTTCGACTTCTTCGGCAAGACCATGAGTGGCCGTCAGGAGGACTATCCTCTCTGGAAGCGTGCCACCAATCAGGTAGAGAATCAGATGGGTGAGGCGCTTGGCCGCATCTACTGCAAGAAGTTCTTCCCCGAGAGTTCCAAGAAGATGATGGAGACCCTGGTAAAGAACCTGCAGATCAGCTTGGGCGAGCGCATCGACGCACAGACCTGGATGAGCGACGTAACCAAGGCGGCAGCCCATAAGAAGCTCGACAAGTTCTATGTCAAGATAGGTTATCCCAACAAATGGACCGACTACAGCCTGCTCAACATCGATCCTTCCAAGAGTTACTACGAGAATGTGTTGGCTTGCCGCAAGTTTGCTAACGACAAGGAGATCGCCGAGAAGGCCGGAAAGCCAGTCGACAGAGACGAGTGGTACATGACTCCACAGACCGTCAATGCCTACTACAATCCTACCACCAACGAGATCTGTTTCCCTGCCGGAATCCTGCAGTATCCTTTCTTCGACCCCAAGGCCGACGAGGCGTTCAACTATGGCGCCATCGGTGTCGTGATAGGTCATGAGATGACTCACGGTTTCGACGATCAGGGCCGCCAGTATGATGCTACTGGCAATCTGCAGGACTGGTGGACAGCCGACGATGCCAAGGGCTTCAATCAGCGTGCCGACATGTATGCCGACTTCTTCAGCAATATCAAGGTATTGCCCGACCTGAATGGCAACGGCCGTTTCACACTGGGCGAGAATCTTGCCGACCATGGCGGTTTGATGGTAGCCTTCAATGCTTTGAAGAATGTCACCGCCAAGAAGCCCCTCAAGAACAAGGACGGTTTCACTCCAGCTCAGCGCTTCTTCCTGGCCTACGCAGGCGTATGGGGACAGAACATCACCGAGAAGGAGATACGTCAGCGCGTCAAGAACGACCCACACGCTTTGGGCAAATGGCGTGTCGACGGAGCCCTGCCACATATCGATGCCTGGTATGAGGCCTTCGGTGTGAAGCCGGGCGACAAGATGTTCATTCCTAAGAATGAGCGACTGGAACTTTGGTAATAATCGATAAAAAGAAGGATGCTGAAAGAAATTTTGGCATCCTTTTTTCATTATCTCATTGAAAAAGTGTATTTTTGCACAAAATTAGAGAAAGGAATAGAATCATGCCATTAAGATTGCCAGATAAATTGCCAGCCATAGAGCTGCTGAAGCACGAGAACATCTTCGTCATGGACGAGAGCAGGGCGCACAGTCAGGAGATTCGCCCCCTGCGTATCGTAGTGCTCAACCTCATGCCGCTGAAGATAACAACGGAGACCGATCTCGTCAGACTGCTCTCCAACACACCACTGCAGATAGAGGTGTACTTCATGAAACTGAAGAGCCATACTCCCAAGAACACCCCCATCGAGCACATGATGATGTTCTACAAAGACTTTGCCGAACTGTCAAAGCAGAAGTTTGATGGCATGATCGTGACGGGTGCACCCATCGAAACCATGCAGTACGAGGACGTGGAATACTGGCCCGAGATTCAGCAGATCTTCGACTGGGCTCGTACACATGTCACCTCCACACTCTACATCTGCTGGGGCGCGCAGGCAGGACTTTACCATTTCTATGGCGTACCCAAGCATCCACTCAGCAAGAAGATGTTTGGCATCTTCCGACAGAAATCCCTCGACCCCTCGCTGCCTATCTTCCGTGGCTTCGACGACTGGTTCGCCATGCCGCAGAGCCGCCATACCGAGGTGCGACGCGAGGACATCGAGAAGGTGCCGGGGCTTAACATCATAGCCGAGTCGCCCGAGAGCGGTGTGAGCATCGTGATGGCACGTGGCGGCAGGGAGTTCTTTGTCACGGGCCATTTGGAGTACGCTCCCGACACACTCGACAAGGAATACCGTCGCGACCTGGGCAAGCGTGATGACGTCGACTTGCCCAAGAACTATTATTATCACGACGATCCCACCGAGGAGCCCTTGGTGACCTGGAGGGCGCATGCCAACCTGTTCTACAGCAACTGGATCAACTATTACGTTTACCAGGAGACACCTTATAATATTGATGACATCAAGTAAGCGCGAAAGCGAAGAAGCGAAAAAGCGAAGAATGAGAACTTTGGAATTGCTGGCACCTGCCAAAAATTTAGAGTGCGGCATCGCTGCCATCGACCATGGCGCAGATGCTGTATATATCGGAGCACCCAAGTTTGGTGCCCGTGCGGCTGCGGGTAACTCGATCGAGGATATCCGTCAGCTGTGCGACTACGCCCATCAGTTTCATGCCAAGGTGCATGTCACGGTCAACACCATAGTCTACGATTCTGAGATCAGGGACACCCTGCAGATGATTCAGCAGTTGCAGGCAGCCGGTGTCGATGCCCTGCTGTTGCAGGACATGGGTGTGCTCTATGCCCTTCAGGGCGAGGGCCCTCTGTCGACAGAGGGCGGGTGGACAGAGTTACTGCATTCCAGCACCCAGTGCGACACCAGGACTGCCGACAAGGTGAAGTGGCTTCAGTCGTTGGGCTTTCATCGGGCAGTATTGGCTCGCGAGCTCTCGGTCAGTGAGATAGAGGCCATTCATGCCGCCGTGCCCGATATGGAGCTCGAGGTGTTCGTCCATGGTGCGCTTTGTGTGTGCTATTCCGGCGTGTGCTATGCGTCAGAGTACTGTTTCGGCCGCTCAGCCAACAGGGGCGAGTGCGCCCAGTTCTGCCGCATGAAGTTCGACCTTCTCGATGCCGACGGACAGGAGATCGAGCATCAGCGCCATCTGCTGTCCCTCAAGGATATGTGCCAGATAGACAACCTGGAGGCCTTGGCTGATGCCGGAGCCTGCTCGTTCAAGATCGAAGGCAGGTTGAAGGATGCCGACTACGTGAAGAATGTGGTGGCAGCCTACAGCCAGCGCCTCGACGACATCTGCCGCCAGCGCCCCGGCGAGTATGAGCGTCCATCGCTGGGCAGACCCCGCTATGCTTTCGAGCCCAACCTGAAGAAGACTTTCAACCGTGGTTTTACCCATTATTTCCTTCGTGGCAGACAGATGGACATCACCTCCTTCGACACCCCGAAGGCCATCGGCGAGTATGTGGGAAAGGTGAAGGAGCTGCGCGGCAACAGTTTCAATGTAGCATCCGTGGCGAGTTTTGCCAATGGCGACGGCTTGTGCTTCATCAATGATGAGCGCGAGCTGGAAGGCTTCCGTGTCAACCGTGCCGAGGGCAACCGCCTCTTCCCCTTAGAGATGCCTCGCCATCTGCGTCCCGGAGTGGCGCTCTATCGCAACAACGACGTCGCTTTCAGCAGGATATTGGCAGGCAGAACGGCAGAACGGAAGATTCCTGTCAAGATCGTCTTCGACTTGTACGATGAGGACGCTGTGAGCGGCTTCTCTGCCACTGCCTATTACTGCAAGGAGCAGGGAAAGACCCCATTCGTGAGCGGAGATGCCGAGCAGCATGCCTCCTTGGAATACATGGCTACTGAAGCCGTAGCCTTTGAGCACAGCATGGCGAAAAAGCCGCAGCGCGAGAATATCATCAAGCAACTCAGCAAGTTGGGCGGCACCATCTATGAGTGCCGTGAGGTGGAGATTCGCAATGCAGCCGACCAGTATTTCATCCCCAGCAGTGTGCTTACCGACCTGCGCCGTTCTTTGGTGTCAGCCCTGTCGGGAGCCGTTGCAGCCCCGGAGGCATCACAAACAGAGGCTTCCGCCGACAAGACATCGCCCGCAAAGGCATGGCAGCCGGAATACGCCAAGTACAGCTATCTCTACAATATCGCCAATCAGAGTGCCCGCTCTTTCTATCAGGCACACGGCATGGCGAAGCCAGGCTATGCCTTCGAGCTGCGCAACGGGGCAGAGCGGCAGGAGGAGGTTCTGCTGATGCAGTGCCGCCACTGTCTGCGTTATTCGTTGGGCTATTGTGTGAAGCGGGGAGGGCGCAAGCCCACGTGGAAGGAACCGCTCTTCCTTCGTCTGGGCGACGGCAGGAAGTTCCGCCTCCAGTTTGCCTGCAACGAATGCCAGATGAATGTGTATTCTGAGCGTTGAAAAAAGAATGATATATGAGCAAAGTAAAACGAAATACATGGATTACCTGTTGTCTGTTGGGCATGCTGTTGCTGCTCAGCGGTTGCTATCATCGTCATGGTGGCAAGGCTCAGCATGCCGCCCTGATAGAGTACAGCGACCGGCAACTCGACTCCATCTCGTTTTCCTCCACGCATCATTACACCAACAAATACAACTTTGTAGTCAGTTCCGACTCACTCATGCTGATACGTCAGCAGCCAGAGGAGTATGTCAACCATCTGCGCATCGACTCCTTTGCCGTCAGGAAGCACTGTCTGCTGGTCGTTTCCGACATACGCATCATTCCCCAGGACGCAGAAGACTCCGTATGGGTACAGTTGGCCACCGAGGAGAATGAGTTTGGCTGGACACACGAGTCCCGTCTTTTGCCCCGTGTCGTCCCCGACGATCCCATCTCTCAGTTCATCCTCATCTTCAGCAACACCCACCTGCTCATCTTCATGATCGTCATCGTGTTGATTTCAGTGGCTTATCTTCTGCGCAAGATATCCCACAGCAATGCGCGCATCGTTCATTTCAACGACATCGACTCGCCATATCCTACGGCATTGGTGCTGATGGTGTCGCTCTCAGCGGCTTTCTATGCCACCATCCAGTTGTTTGCACCCGAGATGTGGCGTCATTTCTATTTTCATCCCACTCTCAATCCCTTTGCCGTACCCCGTGTGTTGGGATTCTTCCTGGCGTCTGTTTGGGCGATATTGATATTGGCATTGGCCTGTCTCGACGAGGTAAAGCATCGTCTTAGTCTTGGCGATGCCATCCTGTATCTGGGAGGTCTTGTCGGAGTCTGTGCAGTCGATTACATCATCTTCAGTCTCTGCACACTATATTATGTGGGTTATGTCCTCTTGGCATTCTACTTCTGGTTTGCCATCCGCCGTTTCCTGCGTCGATGAGACGGAAAAAAAGAAATAAATGTCGATGTGGCAAGACGGTTTGCTTTCGCTCATGGCTTTCATTATGTGAAATTGATGACTGAGAAAAGCAAGAAGAAATGTAGTTTTTGTAAAATTTGTTTACTGCGTTCTTTGCACCGAAAAATCCAGTTTCTCAATAATGCATATTTATACATTCTGCCTTGACGATGTGGTTTAGTATATTTATACAAATTCACTCATCGAAACTGTAATAAGTATATGTAGTAAAAGTTAAATATGAGCTAACTTTTCTCTTTTATGTTATATATTGTTAATTTAAAGACTTTTACTTACCTTTTCATGAACAGATTTTAAGAAAAGTCTGGAGTTCTGAATATGATTTTTTTCCCGTTTCTGCACAGCCGTTTGGATGATAAATATGTAATGTTACTTTACTGCGTACTCTTTCAGTAAAATCAGTCATTAGTCATTAGTCATTAGTCATTAAGAAAAATGGAAAAAACTCAATAAAGAATATATAATAAATATATATATATATAT